>PVMK01137322.1_pt1 | contig 39334 bp, 39 predicted proteins | sample 1853481 | NCBI WGS metagenome assembly PVMK01 (sample SAMN08533507, study PRJNA380276) | Marine sediment metagenome, whole genome shotgun sequencing project.
CTTACCTACAGCCTTCAACCTAAAATACTTTACCTCAGGTGATTAAAAATGCGTGACCACACTAAACTTCGAGCATTTGAGTTGGCGGATGAACTTGCCTTTCTGGTCTATCAGGTGACTGCCGGGTTTCCAAAAGAAGAATTGTATGGTCTTACTTCTCAAATGCGGCGGGCCGCTGTTTCTGTGCCTTCTAATATTGTAGAGGGATGTGCTCGTAATAGTCAGTTAGATTATCTTCGTTTTATCACTATAGCATTCGGTTCTTTACGGGAACTGCACTATCAACTAGGCTTGTCAAAACGCCTTGGGTTCCTAAAGAAACAAGATTCATCTTTGATTGAACCAAAGGTTGTTGAAGCTGAGAAGGTCCTAAATGGCTTGATTCGATCCTTAAGAAAAGATTAACGATTCAACCACAGGCATTCACCTTCAGCCTTCAGCCTTTAACCTTTAACCTGTTTACCTTATAATGATAAAGATTAACAACCTTGAGTTCCATTATGATGCGGGTGATTTCAGGCTTTTAATACCTGAACTTACTGTCCCTCAAGCAGAAAAAACTGCTTTTATCGGCCCAAGCGGTTCGGGGAAGACAACTCTGCTTAACCTGGTAGCCGGTATCTTTCTGCCCCGGGCGGGGTATGGTGACGGTTGATGCTTTCACCGTCAGTAAGCTGAATGATTCTGAACGGCGTAATTTCCGCATACAAAATATAGGCTTTGTTTTTCAGGATTTTGAGTTAATCGACTATCTCAATGTGCTGGACAACATTCTCCATCCCTATCGGATAACAGATGCACTCACCCTGGATACTGATGTTCGCGCCCGGGCTGTGCAGCTGGCTGAGGAGATGGGGATCGCTGACAAATTGAAACGGCACCCCGGACGATCTTTCCCAGGGCGAAAAACAGCGGCTGCTATCTGCCGTTCATTGCTTCCTTCTCCAAAGGTTGTGCTTGCCGATGAGGCAACCGGCAACCTTGATCCGGCTAACAAGACAAAGATTCTGGACCTTCTTTTCAGAAGTGTTGAAGCCCATGACGCAACCCTGCTTGCTGTCACCCACGACCATGAGCTTCTTTCCCGTTTTGACAGGGTTATTGATTTTCAGGATTTTCCATCATCAGGGGGACCTATGATCGACAGCCTGTTCCTTGCCTGGAAATATCTAAATTTCAATAAGCTGCGTACGGCAACTTTGATTGCCTGTATCACCCTGATTTCATTTCTTCCCGCAGCCCTGAACCTTTTGCTTGATGAAAGTGAGCAGCAGCTTATGTCCCGTGCGGCATCAACCCCGCTTGTTGTGGGTGCAAAGGGCAGTGCCCTTGATCTCATGATGAATACCCTTTATTTTGGTGATGAGATTCCTGAGACGATTTCCATGGAAACGGCAGAACAGATAACAGATAGTGATCTGGCCTTTTCGATTCCCCTGTATGTCCGGTTCAAGGCGCGCGGTATTCCCATCGTAGGCACAACGCTGGATTATTTCGATTTTCGCAGCTTAAAAATTGTCCGGGGGAAGCAGCTTACCATGCTGGGAGAATGTGTTCTGGGTGCATCTGCTGCTGAAAACTTAGGGCTCAGCCCGGGAGACCCGCTGGTTTCTTCTCCGGAAAACCTCTTTGACCTGGCGGGAGTCTATCCGCTTAAAATGAAAGTGTCCGGAATCCTGGAAGTTTCCCACAGCTCTGATGACCTAGCGATATTTGTTGATGTTAAAACGGCCTGGATCATCCAGGGCCTGATGCACGGCCATCAGGATGTTACAAAGACGAGGGATGAAAGTATTATTTTAAAGAAAAAAAAGGGCAATGTCGCTGCCAATGCCAAGCTTTTTCAGTATATGGAAATAACGGAAGATAATCTGAGTTCTTTCCATTTCCATGGAGATCCCTCCGGCTATCCCTTAACCGCAGTAATCGCTGTTCCTGATGATGAAAAGTCCGGCACAATACTGCGCGGCCGCTACTTATCTGAAGAAGAAGAAAAACATCAGATGGTTAAACCCCGGGACGTTATCGATGGTCTGCTGCAGAATATTTTCCGGATTAAAAATGTGCTGGATGGCGTGATTCTGATTGTCGGATGTGCAACAATCCTGGCCATTATCCTGATCTTTGCCCTGTCACTGAGGCTGCGTGAGCGGGAGATCCAGACCATTTTTAAACTTGGCTGCAGCCGTTTGACTATTGCCCGTCTTTTAGCTGCTGAAATTATTATTATTCTGGCTACCAGCAGTTTGTTTTGTTTTGTTTTTGTAAGCATTATTAACCACTATTCAAATGATCTTGTCAGGATGATGTTTATCGGATAATGATTTTACTAAAGGAAAAATTATCATGGAGCAAAAGAATAAAAAGGTTTTTCAAAACAAGTTCCACCTTCTCTGCTTCCTCTGTTTCCAATTTTACTTTATTTTCTGGCCAACCGGTTCCCATGCAGACCCGGACAAACTAAAAGTTTTTACAGTAAACTATCCTTTGCAGTATTTTGCTGAGCGAATTGCAGGAACACATATCACGGTGGCTTTTCCGGCTCCTGCTGATGTTGACCCGGCCTACTGGATGCCGGACACCGAGACCATTGCTGATTATCAGCAGGCCGATCTCATTCTTCTTAACGGCGCCCACTATGCCAAATGGGTAGATAAGGTAAGCCTTCCTGCCTCAAAAACAATTGACACCTCCAGAAAATTTAAAGACCAATACATCTATTCTACCGAAGCCACAACACACAGCCACGGGTCTGAAGGTGCCCATGCCCATGAGTCTCTAGCCTTTACCGTCTGGCTCGATCTTAATCTGGCCGTCCAGCAGGCTAAAGCCATAGAAAAAGCGCTTATCCGTAAAAGACCGAGGCTTAAGGATACTTTTGAGAATAATTTTATGGCCCTGGAAAAAGACCTTATGGCCCTGGATAGAGACTTAAAAGAAATGGCTGCACGAATACAGAACCAGACCCCTGATTGGTTCGCATCCGGTATATGATTATCTGGCAAAAGGGTATGCGCTTAATCTGAAGAGCGTTCACTGGGAACCCGGACGAGACCCCCTCATTTCAGCAATGGCAGAATCTTAAGAGAACGCTTATTGATCATCCGGCAAAATGGATGGTCTGGGAGGCACAGCCGGATCCCGCTACAGCCGTAAAACTTAAATCCATGGGAGTTAAGAGCCTTGTCTTTGATCCTTGCGGAAACGCTCCGAACAAGGCGACTTTCCTTACGGTCATGCAGCAGAACATTCGAAACCTTAAGAGTGCTTTTAAATAAATATTTTGTCTATAAGGTAATGTCCCTGGATAATCTTGGGAAAGTTACACGCCTATATGAATCTGGGGTTTAATGAAAATAGTTAAAGTAAAATGATCAGGATTGGCGAATAAGTTTTTAATATTACTTCATAAATCCTAAATATTTAGGCACACTTCAAAAGTAAATGCTCTCGATAAGAACATGAACTATTTATCGTGCTTACGCATAAACCGTGTCTTGATCTCTACAGGTTCAAGGTCAATGATTGGAACCGATTCATTGCCGGGGTCTGCTTCAGCAATAATAATAAGGTCTTTTTGATTAAACTTCTTCAAGGCGGATACCAGCTCATTCATTGTTTTAACCCGGAGTACCTCGCTGTTGCCTGCCCCCCGGGCCACAAATTCAAGATCAGTACTTCCTGCAGTATAGGTCTTTTGATTGCCCGTACTGCCGTAAACTTTATTGTCAACAATAACCAGGCAAAGGTTATTCGTTTGATTATTGGCAATAGTTGAAAGCGTGCCTAGATTCATTAATATCGAACCGTCTCCATCAATGACATAAACTCTTTCTTCCTGGCTCATTGCAAGCCCCAGTCCAATAGAACTGGCGAGCCCCATTGACCCCAGCATATAAAAATTCTCTGGCTGGTCATTAAGAGAGTAAAGCTCCCGTGACGGATAACCGATATTACAGACTATTAAACCGTCACACTTTGCTACTTCCTTTATGATATCAATTCGCTTCATGCCATAGCTCTCTTTTTAAGAAAACCGCTAAAATTTCGTTATTATCAAAGGCATAATCAATGTCTGTTTTAAGCCCATCCAGTTCATTAATTTCTCCAATACTAATATGATCTACTTTCATTGCATCAAGTATTAATGGTACGGCTTCTCCCATGGGTATTTGAGCCGATATCTGTTCGCCCTCTCCTCCCCTGTGACTCATCAGGATTAAAAGCGGCATTTCATAAAGAGTGGTTAATGACATCAGGGCATTCACACAGTTCCCCAGCCCGGAATTCTGCATCAGGATCATCGGTCTTTTACCCGCAAGAACTACTCCGGCAGCAATACCAATGCCCTCCTCTTCCCTGCATAACGGCACATGTTTTATATTACGCAGATCTATTTCATCCATTATCCCGGACAGCATATTACAGGGAAGGCTTAGGACCACATCAATACCTGCGGACTCAATAATATCAACAATCTGCTTATCTATCATCATTAGCCCTCACGATCTTTTTTCCATCAAATACAGGCACTATATCAAATATACTGGTCCTTGAAATATAGTCAACATCATCTTGATATCCAATTTCTGCAAGATGTTTTGCAGCAGCTGATTCTCTGGTAAAGCAGGTGACCATACCAGCATTAAATTCAGGATGTGTCATTTTATAACCCAAAGCAAAGGCAACACCAAGGTCTTCAGCACACCCGTAATTACCTCCGGCTGGAACAATACAGGCTTTTTTATTTTCGAGATATTTTGCTGCCGCGTTCAGGTTTAGACTTGAACATATCACGGCATGCGGAAAAGTAAGTAAAAGGGGTACAAGGTTGGTTGTTTTAATCAGGAGTGTTTTATACTGTGAGTCTTTACAGACGGCTTCGATCTCTACCGGTGAATTACCGATGTCATAACCATCAAGTTTTACACCGCCGGACTCACCTGCGGTTAAAACCGTATCATCTTTTAACTTAAAAACTTCTTCATCTTCAATTAAGGGAATGACCGTTTGAATGCCCGCAGCCAGTGCGGTAACTATGGTACTTGAAGCCCTGAGGTTATCGATGAGTACAATCGTTTCTCCGGGCTTAATATCTGTTAGCAGTATGTCAGGGTCAACTACTCTATAATTTTCCAAATGTGTCGCCTCTGATCCCTCTTCTAAGGGTTTCTAGCGGTATCACATCCTCTGGCCTGATATTTCCCAGGTTCACATCAGCACCGAACAATAATATCAAACGTGCCTGCTGACTCTTTTCAGGCGCCTCGAACATGATATTTTCAAAACCTATCTCATTCATCAGGTTTTTTGCCATATCTTCCTTAAGACCACCTTTATCATCATATACCCCGATATCTTTTCCGCCCTCTCTGGCCTCGATGATCACATAATGTGCTCCGGCAGCAAGATCGTTCTTTGCTTCTTTGACCCTGTCCGCCAATGACAGCTTCCTGTCCTCAGCCGGATCTTTTTTACCAACCTCGGATATTACGTAGAAACCCATTTGATTGGCTTTATTTATGATCCCTGCTTTTTCTTCAAGGGTCATAGGCATCACACCGTTTGACACCTCAATCAGGCCCAAACCGATATCACGGCAATAATTAAAGAAGTCGTCCACCTTGTTCTGTTGATAAGCAATCTCAAGAAAGGTGCCGCCGTTTCCAACCAGAATATCATTTTTCTTATATAGTGCTATCTTTTCCAGAATATCCTGTTCCAATAGGAGCCTCGGAGTTGCCCAGCCAAGTTTAATTATGTCAATATATGAAGCAGCCTGCATTAGATCTTTAGACTGGTTAGGGCCCAGTCCTTTATCAAGAAACATTGTCAGACCTTTTGTCCTGGGCTTATTGGTACGCGCGCCTATTTCAATAAAATCAAATGCTTTTCTTTCTTTCATATTTAAGCCTAAACTGTCTTAAAAATTACACCTTTTATCCTCGGTTTTTCTGAACAGGAAGATGTTTTATCAAAATCAAATGTTTTTTATTTTAGCGAATACTATACACACATCCACAGTATTTCTGTCTATAAAGCCCATATTCACGGCTCAGGTCACAGCTTCTTTTATATCCGTCTTTCTTCTTAAAGTCCTCTTCCAGAAATTTAACTCCGAATTCATCAGCTATATTTCTGCCGATACTGTTGATAACTTTTGGATCTTTATGCGGACTGACGGTTAGGGTTGTTGTGAGTTTACTATATCCTGCCATTGCTGCTGTTTCAGCCGCTTTCTTAAAACGAAAGTTAAAACATACTCTGCATCGCTCTTTCCCCTCTGGTTCAGATTCATAACCTTTTATACTTTCTAACCATATTTCAGGATTATATTCCGGCAGCAGTAGTTCGATATTTTTTATATCACAGAGCTTTTTTATGTCTTTTAAACGTTTTTTGTATTCGTTTGCAGGCTGAATGTTTGGATTGTAAAATAGTACGGTAAGTTTATAAGACTGTGAGAGCACATCAATTACATGCGTTGCACAAGGCGCGCAACAGGCATGAAGCAAAAGTTTTTCTTTTTCACTTTTATTGTGCTCCCCTATCTTCTTTTCCCTCTTCCGATTCTTTTAACCTTTTTTTTCCTTTTTTTTCTCCTTGCAGACTGCTGGCGGCTGGTTTTTCCCATTTTATCTCCTTTAAAAATTATTTCCGTCTGTCACTTACTTGTTATTAACAAATGCCAGATCTGATGATTTATTATATATTTACTTATTGCATGAAGTTAATAAAGATATCGCATTTTAACTATATTTTCAACCATTTTATTTCTCAATGCGAAAAAAGCCCTTGACGATATAATCGTCAAAGACTCTATGATTCGTCGTTTGTTCAGTCTAAAATGCAGGCTTACAATCAATAAATTATTTCAAACCCGATAATTCTATGTATTTTTCTTGGTTCCCACACGAGCGATTTCGTCTATCTTTTCCCTGTTGTATCTCCAGGAACTTCCTATCCGGAAACCTGGTATTTCGCCCTTCTGAGTCAATTTATATACAGTAATCTTTGAAAGTTTCAGATACTCTGCAACTTCGTCTACTGTCATAATGATTGAATCCTTATTGTCCTTGGCCATTATATGTCACTCCTTTCTTTTAGGATTACGTGTCGATTTTAGCATAATTGTTAATTTACTTTATACTACTCTTATAATATAAGCATATTATTATAAAAGTCAATAATTATTTAATATTTAGAAATATCTATAATAAGTACAAGCATTTGCTAAATTTCATTGACATAAACATTTAATTATTCAATCTACTATCTAATATTTAAAAGAACTTTAAATATAAAGCTGAAAATAAAAAGTTAACATATTTCAATGGTTAATAACGGTTAAATATCTTAAAAGTTTTTTGTACATCCAATTTATCTACTAACATATTTTTGTATAAACTTATTAAATAGATATGAAAAATGATTTGCATAAACAATATTAATATTTTAACATCTTTAAATATATAGATAACATTAAAAAAAACACTCTGCAACAAATGGACTAAATTAATGACTGACGATTATGATTTTTTTATTAAAAGAATTGACAGGTCAGATGGCTTCGGCGAAAAAAGAAAAAGAAACCCTCAAAAAAAGAAAAAAAATAAGCCCCATGAAAATGAGGTAAAGGATCACTTTGAGGCCCTTACCCAGGCTTCAGACCGTATAAATAAGATCCTGCAGGCAAAAAAATCATTGAACAGATTCTGTATTTACCGGGACAACAAAGATATTTTTATAGATCTGGTCATAATGGATGAAAACAATAAAATAACTAAAACAATCAGAAGAAATATTACTCACCAGGAATTTACTGAAACCATAAAAAACATTGAGGAACTTGATGGATTTATTGTGGATTTTAAAGTATAAACCGATCCAAAAATCTTCCAGACAAACAAAGTTTCTGCCTAAATAACTGAAGCACCTTATTCAAAATTCCTTAATCTCCAATACTTTAAAGATAGACCCGCGACCTAATCGTCGGATCTTAGCATTTTACATCCGCCCTGCTATAAATTACAGGTTTAAGCTTAAAAGTATCAGAATTAATTATTTGATGTGTATTTAGCAGTTGTAAAATATATCCGGAAAGATGAATCAATAAACAGGTGTTTTTACAGAACAGTTACAGTATCAATCAAGAATTTTATCAACCAGGGGGATGTTAATCTCATCAGCAGAGACTCTTTTCTGAGTGTACCTGTCAATAAGAGGGACAAAGGCATTCATGATCAGAATCGAATAGCATACACCTTCGGGATAACCGCCATAGCACCTAATGACCATGGTGATCAGACCAGCAGAGCAGCCAAAAATAAGTCTGCCTTTAATTGTAACGGGACTGGTGACAACATCGGTTGCCATAAAAAATGCTCCCAGCAAAAGACCGCCGGACAGAAAATGAAAAACCGGGTCATTCCCCGTCAACAGAGCAAATACAACCGCCGTTCCGATATATGAAAAAGGAATATGCCAGGTAATCGTCCCCTTATACAACAGGTAAGCAGCGCCAAGCAGAACTGCAAGAGCAGATGTTTCACCAAGTGATCCGCCTGTATTCCCGATAAAAAGATCGAAAAGAGAGGTGGCCTGTCCTTCAAGCTTCATTGCTGCCAGAGGAGTAGCCGTAGTTACTGCGTCGACTGCAGCAGCTGACTCTTTGGCAATCCAGTTAATTGGAGATTTCCAGTCTGTCATGTAAACCGGCCATGCAGCAAGAAGAAATGCCCTGCCCACCAGCGCCGGATTAAATATATTATAGCCCAAGCCTCCGAAAACATGTTTGCCGACCACTATCGAAAAAGCAGAACCCACAGCTGGAATCCACAACGGCACAGTAGGCGGCAGCGTAAAGGCAAGAAGCAAACCGGTAAGAGCCGCACTTCCGTCAAGGACCGTCACTTCCGGACTCTCCATTATACTGAAAACAGGGTTTTTATAATCAAAATCTTTTGACTTAAACAACACCTGGATAACAAGTTCCGTAAGTTTCGCAGTGGATATGGAAATAACCACGATCAAAAGAGCATACAGCCCAAAAAAATACGCACTAAAAAGAAGTATCGGCAGACACGCGATCAAGGCATCAAACATCAGACAATGAGATGTCTCTCCATTACGGAGAAAAGGCGGCGATGAGACTATTAATTTTCCACTCATAAAATACCTTAATAAGAATGGGTTTTATAACTGTTAAAGATAAGCAGACTGTCCCTGCCCTTTAGTTTTAATTTTCCAAGTTTAATCAGCTCAATAAGTGGAATAATAGAGGGACAAACATAGTAACACAAACCGCACTCCAGGCATGAGAAAAGACCCAGTTCCGCAGCTTCTTCAAAACGTCGATGCTCTACCCTTTCAGCAATATCATTCGGCACAATAGATGCGGGACAGACATCAACGCACTTTCCGCATCTCACACACGGGGCCCTCCGGTAAAATCTTGATTTTCGATCCTCCTGAAAGGTAAGCGCGATTGCCGCATAAATACCCCGGGTCTTGCGTATAACAGGAACCTCAAGTGAAAACTGAGGCCTGCCCATCAAAGCGCCGCCAATGGTGACCCTTCTGGTATTCTCAGGGTTACCGCCGGCAAATTTAATCACATCAGAAAGAAGTGTTCCCATTCTCACCCAGGCATTTTGAGGAGTCCTGAGAGCAGAACCAACAATGGAAAGGAATTCAGTAATAAACGGAAGTCCCAGATAAAAGGCATCATGAATAGCCGCCATAATGTCCGGATTAACAAACATGGTTTTATGAATGGGTTTTTTAGCGTCGCCGCTTTTTTCATCAATTACAGCTTTTTGACGGACAAGTTCCCGCAGGGTATCCGGATAGGGTTCCGGAACAATTTTTATTTCTGTCTTCGGCGTAACTGCACACAGATTCGTTAATACCTTTAATACGTTTTTTTGATGTTTTTGAACCAGAAAAACTGCTTTTGCGCCGGTAGCCGATGTGAGCAGGCGAACACCTTCGACAATTTTTTTCCCCTGTTCAATAACGATACGCTCACGAGAGTTAAAACAAAATTCAAATTCAGTAATATTAATAATAAAGGTTGAAATGTCACGTATTCTTCTATAACCAAGCGGAACACCCATCTTTCTTAAAAATTCAAAAGGGTCTGTAATCTTCGAATCATTAAAATTTTGATGAACTTCACAGGTATCCAGGCCATCGGATTTTATCTCAACAGAAGCGACATGCTGTACCAGAGGATGAAACATTTCACCCACTGCAACCACTTCACCTGAAACTGTTGCATGCACGGATAATGCACCAGATGTTTTCCCAATGGTTCCAATCACCTGCCCGGTTTTTACATGGTCACCCACACTGACAAAAACTTGGTAGGAGTCCTCAGGAATATCCTGAAGCGGAATAATGACCTTATTCGGTACTGGCATGACAGTGCTGTGACTGTTGAGCATCTGCTCATTTTCAATCGGAGGAACGTGATGCCTGCGCTGAAATGTTGGTATTAAACCATCCAAAGCTTTTTCCTTAAAAAAATGACTTTATTTAAAAATTCAAATCAAACGAATTTTCCAAAATCCTAGAATACAACCGATGTCGGTTACGAATAAAAACGCTCAACAAGATCTGATGCAAAGTGTTTGGCCTGATTCAACTTGTTCTTTGTCAGTAGCGGCCCAAGAAGTGTAGTCACATAGTGAAAATCAAGGACTTCAGCACCTCTATCTTCCACCAACGCTGTAAAATCATCAATCGCATGCTTCCGGGAAAATATGGCGCCGCCGGTTGCAAATCCCACAACCTTTTTCCCGTCAATATTCTCACAGCGTTGTATATAAGCAGTCAAAAACGGGTGCATCTTCATCACCATAGTCCAGCCGCCAAAAAATATCAGGTCGTAATCAGCAAGATCAAACTTGAAATCCGGGCAAAACTCACGAAGAAGCCCATCATTATTAAGATTCAGCCGGATAACGTCTGCGTTCCCGCCGAGGCCTGCCTGTATCGCCGTAGCTACCTTTTCAGTATTGCCTGTCTTTGAACAGTATATGATAATAGCTTTCATTAACTATTCTTCTCCAGAGTACGGTCAAACATTATGTTTCTCGGACATTTTTCAATACATATTCCGCATTTGTTACACTTCTCATAATCAATTTCAATAATGTCATTTTTCATATCTATTGCATTTTCAGGGCACTCTTTAATACAAATTCTGCATTTAATACATCCGGTCGGACAAATTGATTTAACAAACTTACCCCTCTCATGAGTTTTACAGGCAGGCAAAGGTCTTGAACTTTCCGGAACTAAAACAATAATATTTTTTGGGCACTCTTCAACACACCTGCCACAGCCCACACATAATTCGTTGTCAACCACAGGAGCGTTCCTACCGTCCCGGGTTACTGCGCCAAAAGGACAGACTGCGCCGCAATCACCAAAACCAAGACAGCTGAATTCACATTTACTGTCCCCTCCATCATAAAAACTTATCGCCTGACAGGATGGAATACCGCTATAATCATACTGTTTGATTGAGTTTTGCCCCCCGCCGCATCTGATGGCAGCAACCAGCTTCTCTTTACCACTGGCATCTACACCAAGTACTTTACCAATTTCACTGACTTTATCAGATGCCATCACACACAGGTTAGGTTCGGCACTACTTTCCACCATCTCCTTTGCATAAGCAAAGCAGGAGGGTTTGCCGCATCCGCTGCAGTTTGCTCCCGGCAAAATTTTCTCAAGGGTTACTATCCGCGGATCGACCTCGATAGAAAAAATCCGTGATGCAACTGAAAGCGCTACTCCAGCTAGAAGACCGCAGACACTTAAGATAATTACTGATACAACTATTACATCCATAATTAAAACTTAAACAGATTAACTAATTAGCAAAAAATCCCTGGAACCCAAAAAATGAAAGCGCCATAAGACTTCCAACAATCAAACTTATAGGAAAACCCTTCATTGCAACCGGTATTTTTGCGAATTCCAGACGCTCTCTTATTCCGGCCATAATACAAATTGCAAGCGTAAAACCCAAGCCTCCTCCAAACCCATGAACCAAGGTTTCCATGAGACTAAAGCCCTCCTGGACATTAAGAATACATACACCAAGCACAGCGCAGTTTGTAGTTATAAGCGGAAGATATATACCAAGCACACGCTGAAGCGTGGGACTTATCTTTGCTATGAAAAGCTCAACAAACTGAACCAGAGTTGCAATCACAAGAATAAACACTATTGTCTTCAAGTATGTGACCTCATAAGGCACAAGGATATATGTATTTACACACCAGGTCACAACAGAAGCAATTGACATCACAAATATAACTGCCAGGCCCATACATGATGCTGATTTAAGGTCTTTTGACACTCCCAAAAAAGGACACAGGCCAAGAAATTTTGCGAGAACAAAATTATTTACCAGAAAAACAGTAATGAATATTACAAAAAGATTTTCCATTAACGTCTCTTTCCTGAAATATAATTAAACAAACCCAGAAGAAGACCCATGGTGAGAAAAGCACCCGGAGGAAGTATCATTATAACTGCAGGATTATAAAAAGAGTTCAACAAATCAATACCAAAGACTGTTCCACTGCCCAGAAGCTCCCGTATCAGGGAAATTAAAGAAAGGGAAAGTGTAAAACCAATCCCCATTCCAAGAGCATCAGCTATTGAGAGAAAAACCGGTGACCTCGACGCAAACGCCTCTGCTCTTCCCATTATAATACAGTTTACAACAATCAGGGGAATAAATATGCCGAGAGCCTCATGCAGTCCAGGCTCATAAGCAGCCATTAAAAGGTCAATAAGGGTAACAAAAGTTGAAATTATAACGATAAAAGCAGGTATTCTTATTTTGTCAGGAATAAAATTTCTTAAAAGTGAAATACAAATATTTGAGCCGAGCAGAACAAAAGTTGTAGCAAGGCCCATACCTATCCCATTCTTTATGGACGTGGTTACAGCCAGGGTCGGACAAATCCCTAAAAGCAAACGAAATGTAGGATTGTCTTTAAATATTCCTTTTTTAAGCTCTGCAGAAAAACCCATATTTATTTTCTATGAATCAGTTTTATTACTTATTATTTCTGATTTATGTTCAGCAGCAAACTTAATACCGTCATGAACTGCCTCCAATACAGCAGCAGATGATATAGTTGCACCTGTTACCTGGTCGACATCACCACCAGTCTTTTTAACCTTCCAGACTGTTTTATCAAGGCTCATTCCTCTAAACTGACTGGTAAATTTTTCCGTATTAATGTTCGCGCCTAAGCCCGGAGTCTCAGAATGATTAAGAACTTTAATCCCTGAGATATTACCATCGGAAGTTAAACCTGTCATCAGCTGAATATTTCCGCCATACCCCTGTGATGACACCTCAAATGCAATACCTGCATGTTCTCCATTTTTTTGTATCAGATAAAAACGTCTTAGTATATTCATGCCATTTTTATCATTTCCTATTTTTAGATCAACGAAAGGAAGATCAGCTGGGATATCATAACCGTCAAAAACCGCTTTTAAGGCACGGACTTTTTTTAACCTCTGTTGCTCAGCAATTGGACCCTTGGTCTGTTTATAAGCCAGGCCGAGGGAAAATGCCGCACAGCTGCAGATCAGTGTTAGTATTACAGACAGCTTAAAAAGCTCACCCATTTCAATAACTCAGTTAATAATTATTAAAGGAGTCAGGTTATAACTCCTGATTAGATAATTAGATCATAATTAAATAGAAGCACTATTAAAGTAAAGATTTTTTTTGATATTTTACTTATTTATTATTTGTGCTATATTTTTACTATATATAGACTGGGAAAATAACCTCATAAAAGCTTAATTTTCAAAAACTTGTGTATAAATTTTGTAAATATTCAAAAAAACTAATTTATCTCACTGTAATAAAGAAACTGACCATAATTATAATTACCCTTGTTAACTAACTAAAGTAATGCGCTATTTTATGCATTAAAACAATAAGGACAGCAGATGATATCACGCAAACTTACCGAACTGATAAAGACAAACATTGAAAGAATGAACAAAGAGTGGGTAAAGAGAGTAAGAGCTTCTGAACATATAAAAATATACAAGAAACTTTCTGCGGATGAACTGCATACCAGAAATATCAGATTTTTTAACAATCTCGTAGTTTGGCTTAATGAAGGCGGTTCGCATTCAGAAATCAAAACCTACTTTTCTAAAATAGGAAGAGAAAGATATCATGAGGGGATTCCTCTTGAAGAAATCAATTTCACAATAATTACCGCAAAAAAAATTCTCTGGGAGTTAATTCTTTCTGAAGGGTTCTTTGATAATGCCCTGGCAATCTACCAGGCGCTTGAAATGCTGACTATGATTTATGACTTCTTCGACATGGGTTATTTTTATATCGGCAAAGAATATTCTGAAGAAGTTTATGATACGATTAAAAATCTCAACAAGTTTACAGATGAGGAGCTGAGGAAATATTTATCTCCCGGTTCACTGATTACTGACAAAGAACTTGAGTCTACTTTTGGTATAAATTTTTCAATCAAAAAATAAAAACAACCAATTAAAACTATATTTGGCAATCACCATACAAAATTATAAGCATCTGCGTCAGAGTCTGCGGTCATAATAATCTTGAAAATTTACGTAATAATATTTGACGCAAGTACATGCCTTAACATTGCAGACCATACAAGCAGCTGACTGCGTCATTAAAATAATAATGATTAAAAATATTGATAAACTAATAACGACCATTACCTCTAAAATCAGCAGTTTTACAGAAATTGCGGTCATAGGATTAAGCGGCGGTGCGGACTCCTCACTCGTTGCAACCCTTTGTTCAATAGCACTGGATCCAAAAAACGTGTACGGGCTTCATCTCCCCCATAACACAACTGACGAAAAAACATTCAACAACCGGTCGAGAAGACTCACTGCAAAGCTTGGAATCTGCGAATACAACGTACCGATCAGAAGCACATATGACCAATTGGAACAAACCCTCAATGATAACCTTGGTGAATTATCAACATTAAATAAAGGCAATATTAGAGCTCGAATCAGAATGTCCATTCTGTACAGCACTTCACACCATTTATCAGACACATTAAAGAAAAAAAGCAGGGTTATCGGAACCGGCAACCTAAGCGAGGACTTTATTGGTTATGACACTAAAGGCGGAGATGCCGTTGCGGACATTTTCCCAATCGGAGAATTATACAAATCAGAAGTTTATCAAATGCTTGAATACTTTATTCAACAGAGCACACTTAATGAAGACCTTATAGACAGGACTCCTTCCGCCGGACTATGGGAAGGACAGACCGATGAAGAAGAGATCGGATATTCCTACAATGAAATGGAACAAAGCATAAGAAAATTAAGAAATCCCGAAACAGGGCTTGCTACAAATGCTATTAACATAACTTCATTATCAGATCGTGATAAATTCGTCCAAAAAAGACATCTGGAAAATAAACACAAACACCTCGCTCCGCCAGTCATAAAGCTAAGAAAATTTTGTGATTAAGCGCACAGATAATCAGACAAAAGCTTACCGATCCTTTTCCAGGACAATACAAAAATAAATGTTTATAACTACAATATAACCTTAAATAAACATTTATTTGCAATAGCCTATAGGGTTACCTGTCATAACATTTTGATTATCAGTTACAGGTGATCCAAACATTGCTCTTGGTAATCTTAACATTTCAGAGGTCTTCAAAAGTCAACAGTAGCGATAACAACCTTAAATAATAATCTTCCTAAATTGTTAACATAATCATAGGTAATATTGAATATATTTTTTGGAAAGCTAAATTTAGGAATTATTTAATATTACCTGAAGTATCTTTGAATCATTTTCAGAGAAAACAAAATCAAGAGTATGGTACGAACTGTTAACTTTAGGTTTTGTTAAGGTTACTTATGGTTATGTGTAACGTGCAGATCCGGCGCGAGCTATTGCGAGTCGCCTGAATCTGGATTGTTGTCCACCTTTTCGAGCTTGATGACAGGTCTTTCCGGGGAAGACACTCGGTCCTTGGTTACATAATCGTGTCGCCACCAGAGTTCGACAAAGTCTCCCTTCTTCAGGTTGCGTACGGTTTTTAAGATCTCCGGATTTCCCTTGGGTTTCTTATGGGAATCACTCACCTGTATTTTGAAGGACTTTTGCTTTCCCCCATATTTCCCATGCTGTTCGTATCGTAAGTATTTCACCACAGTGAATGTGACGTATTCCCCTGAAACTCCACACCTGTCAGGGCAGATGGCAGTTAGACCCATGCATCTGTGATACGTGGTGCCATCGAACGTAGAGAGAGTTTCGTGCTCCGCCAACAATTCCCTCTTCTCACCTTTTCCATCTGACTCTGCATGGACACGGTCTATCCAGATGACGAGGATTCCGATCACTAGGATCAATGCAAATTGTTTCATTATTTTTACTCCCCCTAGACAACTTATATATTTTTGTAATATATGGTCTAAAAAGCAAAGAAAATATAATATTTTTTCATTTTATCCACAAACTTTTTACAATTTGATGTTTCAGAGCTTCATGGACAGTTTGTGCTAAATACTAAGGCACAGAAAGGAGGTCTGTATGATAAAAGAAGGCAAAGAAGATCTGGCTGTCAGACAAAAACTGATGATCTTGGAATTTCGAATTCACTTTCAACAATAAAAAAGTTTTAAATATTCCTATCTGAACCCATTATGGCTAACGAGAGGATGAAAATAAAACCATTAAAGTTTGTAAATCTTGTTTGCTTGACATATTAGCACCTTTTTCATATGTTTGAGTCACCAAATAGAAACTTTTTAAATTTCTAAAAGCTGCTTAAGGGCCGGCAAAATAAGAAAAAATGAATTTGTTTGAACTAGCCCTCAAAAGCTGGGCCACTTTTTGTGCTAGAATAGCGCAAACAGAAAGAGTTCAAAATAGGAGCAATATCAGAAAGAATAAATCTATGCACAAATCATTGTTTCACAGGCCTCTTTGCTGCTGTAGACGATCAATTCCTGTATCGCGCCTTGTCCTGATTTGGCTAACCGTGACGTTTTTCAACCTGTTGCAAGTTACTTCGGTTTGGGCCCAGCCGGATGAAGAGAATATTGCTGAAGCGGGTGACCCTACACGGCGAAGTGCTGTTGACGGCACCCACGAGGTAATTTCAAGGCGAATACAGCTTTCCGCAGATTGGCTGGATAAATTTTTTGATGATGATCGGTATGTGTCCGAACAGAACAGAACCCGTCTGAACGTGGAGCTGGCAAGTTTCATTGAAGACGGGGAAGGTCTTGATAACAGCATGAATGTCAGTTTTCGGCTGGCTCTTCCGCGCTTGAACAAAAGGCTGAAAAAGATAAAGACGTACCTTGTCATTTCGGCTGACCCTGATGATAACGATGATATTGACAATACCCGCCAGGACGACCTGCAGCTTGATTTTCATGATGCCGATGATGAAAATGCCAATATCGGGCTGTTGTTTGTATTGAAAGATTCCATGACCCAAAATATTAGAATCAAGGCCGGGGTAAAGCTGGGCAGTGGAACCCAATTTTATGTCGGACCCCGGTATCGGAAGCTTTTTCGCTTTGAGAAATGGGCCCTGCGCCTGACGGAACGGATAAGGTATTATACTGATGATGGATTTGAGTCAAAAAACCGGATTGACTTTGAGCGGCCCATTACTAAAAGGCTTTTTTTCCGTTCATCAACCGACGGCTCATGGTATGAGGAAGAGCCCGGTTATTACTATAACTTTAGGTTGTTCCTTTTTCATGTTATCAGTCCCATCCGGGTTTTAGAATACGAGTGGCGTGCCAGCTATGAAACCAGGCCCCATCACCAGCTCCAGGAAGTGGTCTTTAAAGTACGCTACCGGCAGCCATTTTTAAAGAAGTGGCTCTTTCTTGATCTTGTTCCTATGGCGACCTTTCCCAGGGAAAAGGATTTTGATTTTACGCCGGGATTTATGGTTCAGCTGGAATTTATTTTTGGAAACGTCGGCAAAAGGCTGCGTAGAATACGAGGGAAAGAAGAATGAAAAACCGCCACCTTATAATAAAGATTTCACTTTTTTTTATTGCATATTGCAGCCTGAGTCCGGCATCCCGGGTGTATTCAGAAGAAAAGGTAAAAAAGGTCCATATTGAAGATACATCACCATCTATCTCTACCCCCAAATATTCTACTGCCATTGATAGTTTTCATCCTCCCCTGGGTACATATAAGTTTTCCATTAAATGGGGGAAGGTAAAAGCCGGAAAAGCCACCATTGAAGTAAGTAGAGACCAGGATTTCTATAATATCCATGTTCGGGCTAAGACCCTGAATACTGTCAATAAGTTTTACAAGCTGCGCTTTCGGGGAGAGACCCAGCTGTCGGCAAACAATCTGACCCCCATTAAAACCAAGATGTATCAGCGCACTAACGACCGCGCGAAAGAGATTGAAATCACCTTTCACGACGATGGTGAGATTGAGTCTGTCCGGCATAAGTACAAGGACAAAATTAAAAAAAAGACAGAAATCCGAAAACTAAATACAGAGAACTTTACCCTGGATCCTGTTTCGGCTGTCTTTATTGTAAGAAGCCTGGACTGGGAGAAGGGAGTGTCACGGGTGTTTGATGTTTTCGACGGCAAAAGCCGGCACCTTATAACTATCACTTGTGCAGGAAAACAGAAAAAGGATGTGCTGGGTGAGACGCGCGAAACCTGGGTTTTGGTTCCGACGGTCAAGAATATAACCAGGGGTGAGGACTCTTCAGAAGTTGGGGCCATCAAAGTTTATTTGTCCACAGACAAGGCCAAAGAGCTATTGATAATCGAGGGGGACGTCATGGTGGGCAAAATCATTACAAGGCTGGAATCATTTACGCCTCTTGAAGCTGTCGCTCCCAGCCAGGTTCCGGCCAAAAAGGGTGAACCAAAAGAAGTCAGATAATTATATTTTCAATCATGGCTTTCAGTCGTGAGACCAAGAGGGCCAAGAACCATATGGTTCCGAAGATGAAGAAGAGGACGGATTTGACATAGTAAGAAAAAAATATTAAAGGGAAGCGTTAGATAAAAAATATTTATTTTAGGAGAAAGCAAAGTTAAGATTATGGCATGTAATATGGGCTTTTGACTTTTTATGATTACTCGTGGTTATATTAAAAAGGCATAGCCCGACTGTAAAGAACTAAAAAATAGAGAAATAGTTCTTTTTATTTTTTAAATGATTTATGATATCTTTCTGAAATATACTAAAATCATATTTGGGAGGACAAGATGAAACATTTTATTAAATATATTTTTTTATGTTCGGTTATTCTTTTTTCAGGATGTACAGTAAGAGAACAGGTTCGAGTAGATATAGACAAGTTTATTAGGGATCAGGCATCATATATTGATGAAGATGTTGTTATTACAGCTACTCTCGAAGATGTTGTCTCGCGATATGACCTTTACAGAGGAAAAAAAATTGAGCTTTCTGCTCCTTTTAGTTATTTTGGATCAAAAGGGTTCTGGACATGGTATATTATGCTGCAAAAAGAGGAGAATACTCTTCGTTGCTATACCCATCATTATAGAGTAAGAATTGCGAATGAAGCGAGAAACCTGCTTAGGAGAGCACAGAATAAAAAAGAGCCAATCAAAATTCTTGGTGTTTTATATGGAGAGGGTCTGCAAATAGAGGTAATATCCTACGATGATACTATTGTTAGACCGGCTTTGCTTTATAAAGTAAATTCAACTCCATCATGAGCTTACTTAGATCAAAGGTGTCTTGGGGCTTCATTATCTACGACATCGAATATAGTCTGTACAGCGGTGATAAAGGATTCGTCTAATGGATAGCCAATTGCAGGATCTTAAATTCGGATTTCAAATAGGTATTTTGTAAAAACTTATACTCAGAATTCTTATTTAACATGCTAACGTATTGCAACAAAAAAAGTCTGCTATGTATTACTCTCATATTGCTTTTGCTTCTGCCAGCTTTTAAAAGCGTCGCGGCTGAGGAGTTGCCACCCGGAGCGGGTGGCGTGCCTGTGCAGAACGTTCGAAAGTTAGAGCACTGGTTACCAGACAAGTGGTATGTCCGGTTGAACGGAGGCTGGGGGACGGAAGAAAACTTTGGATCTATCACTACTGGCGGCAACGTCCAGGTAGATCGGTCAGATCCCGGGCTGATCGGACTTACTGTTGGTAAGCCCATTGTTGAGAATTTTAGAGACTGGCCCATCGATATCGTGTGGAATGTACAGCTTATCCGTTACATTGAACGCGAGCTAATTGAAGATTTCTGGGGGGGGGACGTTGCACCTGATAGTCTACTGGAAGAAATTCCCCTGGGATAAATACCTGCGTACACGACTCGGTTTTGCAGAGGGAATTTCTTATGTGGATAACTTGCCTTCCATGGAAAGGGAACACCTCGAGAATAAAGATCGCAATACCAGTCACCTGCTTAACTATCTTGATGCCAGTATCGATGTTAATTTGCGTGACCTTACAAAGATAAAAAAACTAGAATCCTGTTGGTTGGGATTTGCAATTTCGCACCGTTCAGGGGTTTTTAGCACGGTTGACATGTTCGGCAATGTTTCCGGCGGCTCCAATTTCAACACCCTGTATATTGAATACGTGTTTTGAGAAGGATGAAAATTATGACAGCACTGATTAAAACAGGTCGGCAATTTTTTGGAATAAGCGTTTTGCTGGGCGCAATCTTTATTTGTGGCGGCTGAAGATCCAAGTGGGTTACAATCGCACCTGAGCTTCCCGGAAAATACGAACAACTGGGACTTGCCGAGGCTGAAGCCTGTGGGGATCTTTATTTTTTCACTACGCCAACACAGTTTGTCCCTCACAATTGGAACGAGCGAGTTCAGAGTGCTTATGATGGGGCCCTGGCAAGCGTACCCGGCGCTACAGCGCTGATGAATGTCAACTATAGCGAGCGTTGGTATTGGTGGGGGCTTGCCTCCCGTCGCTGTACCCGTATCAGCGCAGAGGCGATCCGATGATCAGACTCCGATTATTTGTTTTAGTAATATGCCTCACCATTTTGTCCGCATGTGCCGGCCCGGCAGTACAATTCGGTCCCCTGAAGCGTATCAACTGTGATGAAAACAGCCCTCTTGACATTACTGCCACCGAGTGCGGCGCCCAGATACTACTGTTTTTCCCTTTCTTTAACAACGGCCGCTATGAGCGCGCTGTTAAGAAAATCAAAAAATCAGCCAAAGGCCGTTATATTGCAAATGTCCGAGTGCGCGAACGCTGGCTTTATCTGGTTTTTGGAACCATCCACTGCACTGACGTAGTTGCTCTCACTTATCCGCCTCTCAACGCCACCGATAATCAAACAACCATTGAGTAGACTAATTGCACGCTGAATATTTATCAACTACTGTTTTCATCCCGCTGCGTTAGTAACACACGCCGAAATCACTGCGGGGGCTGCCTAGTAATTATTTTTTTGGAAACACATTGTTTTTAGTCTTTATCGAGTGCGAAGCTCTGTGAACCATTTCTTCCGTTTTTCAGCCCGTCAATCAAAATCGGTTCCAACGTAGGCCCATTCCCGGGTTTTGCTGTCCCAGACCTCACAGCCGCCTGCTTGGCGCTGCTCAGTGCCTGCGTTCATTCAGCATTCAGCACTCACCCCCTTCTCTGTGCCGTAAATTCTGATTGTCAATGTTTCCGACGATGAGATGAACGACCAGTCATTTGTTTAGGATTTTACCATCTGTAGTGCCCCTGTTCACGATTCGGTTTACCATAGTGGTAATACCCACCTCGAGGATAATATCCCCAGGTCGACCCTTGGTATACGGTAGCATTATAGTTTCGGGGTTGCCTGTTGCGATACTCGCTGTCGGGTGTGACACAGGATGTCAGGGATAAGGCCGCCAGTATAGAAAAAACAATTAATAAGAGGATGCTGTATCGTTTCATGTCAAAGGTCCTCTCTTTTCGGAATACCCGACATTTGTATTATCGCAAACACTGCCCCGGAGGGATCTGCTATGATCGCAATGGATCCTTCCTGGACCGCAGAATCTTTCTCTACAATTATTTTTCCGCCGAGTTTTTTCGCTTTTTCCACTGTTTCCAAAGTGTTCTTAACTGATATATAAGGTATCCAGGCCGGCTCCACATCGTCCCAGGGCAACTTCATAAGCCCCGCGCAAAAACGGTCATTGACGAATAAGCGACGATATTTGAGGTCGGCTTTGATATTAATCAGTTTTTGTTCGTAACCGGCTAGAATATTATAAAATTTTAATGCGTCATCCGGATTTGTCGTCCATAGTTCACTTCCCAGAAACTGGTTTACCAGGAAATCACTGTCCAGCGGATCCCCGCCAGTTGCAGTGACGAGTCCAAATATTGCCCCCTGAGGATCATTCACTACGGCAATGCGGCCCCTGTTTTTCAAGTCTCTTGGCTTGAGATAAACCGAACCCTTGTTTTTGACAGAGAGTTTTGCAGCCCGATCAACATCCTCCACGGAGATATAGCTAAGCCATCGGGATCCATTGACCTTAGGGTCTTCCTGTTTGATATAGACGGCATTAGCTATGGGAACCCCGTCACGCAGGATCGTTTTTACAATTTTTCCCGTAGAATTCGTTTCCTTAAAAGACCAGCCGAACAAAGATTCATAAAACAGGCTGGTGGACTGCAGATCGTGCGTAAAAAGATCAAACCACACAAACTTGCCGGTGAGACGCTGATGGGTAGGCTCCGAAGTTATTTTCGGCACGATAATATGATTTTTCGCACACCCGATCATGCCAAACGCCACTAACAATACGGCTGATATTAGAAAATTTCTTTTGGTTTCAGCTATAATAAAATTTATTTTCCTAAATATTCCCTGCATACAATTTACCCTTCATTAGTTTATAATAGATTAAGCTCTATATATTATCTGTTGTTTTCTGTTTCTTGAAAAGAAAAACATTTTAATACTTACATGTCAACCAAACAATTATTTTAAAACATTTGCAAAGCTTGCTTCTTAGAAAAACAAAATAATGCTCCCAGCAATAGTCAGCAGGACATTGGCGAATGCATAAGCACCGGTATAGCCCAGGGACGGCATGGAACTTTTTGCAGCCTTGGTTACCACGCTAAGGGCTGCACCGCTGGTCATGGAGCCGGTAATAGCGCCCAATAGTAAAACAGGATGAATTTTTAGCACTTTTCTGCCAAAAAGATAACCGACAAAGATCGGTGTTAAGGTGACGGTAATACCTGCCAGCACCAGCACCGGCCCCGTGGTTGCAAAAGTTTCCAAGATATCACTACCGGCCCGCAGACCGACACCCGCCATGAACAGCAGCAGTCCAAACTCCATCAATATCCAGCGAGCAGCATCCGGCAGGCGTCCGAAAGTTGGATAAACACTGCGCAGGTAACCAATGATAAGCCCAGAGGTCAGCAGGCCGCCTGCCGACCCCAAACCGATTGATAATTGCCCGATACTGACGGCAAACAAACCTATAACTACCCCCATGACAATTCCAAAAGTAAAAGTTAACATGTCCGTTTCAGCGATTTCCCGCTCTACGTGACCGAGTTCGTTACCAAGAATGTTTACGTTTTCGTGTGCGCCTACAACAGTGAGAATGTCCCCCTTGCGCAGTGCAAAATCAGCGGTAAGTGGTATTTCCATGCGCATTCGCGTTACACGTGTCAGCAATACACCAAATTTTCTGGCAATATCTATTTCCTGAAGAGATTTGCCGATGGATTTTTTGTTTATAATAACAATTTGTGCTGTTTCGGTATATTGCGCAGTGCTTGTCTCGGGTGTTATTTCTTCGCCGAATTTGGCAATGGTAGTTGTAAAATATTCAACAGGTGCCAGAATGAGTAATTCATCACCCAATTGAAGAAATCCTTCTGTCTCACCAGGTTTAAAAATCTCGCCATTTCTTCTTACCCTTACCACCGAAGTTTTATCCCAGTATTGGTCACGAAGCTGTTTAGCCGGGATTCGAGTTACTTCCTCGTTGGTTACCCGGTATATTCGGGCTGAAACGTTTGCTGGTTTTGATGCTGTGCCGAATTTATCTTCACCTTCCAGAATTTTCGCCTCCTTTTCCAGATCAATACCCAGTACCTGCGGTAACAGCTTGATAATTGCAATGAGGCCGGCTAACCCGAAAATATACGTAATGGCATAACCTGTGGCCACATTGCCAATCATGGCATCGGCGGTTAAACCTTCTGGAGGCTTGATTTTCCCGGACCGGATAGCTTCCTGTGCTGCGGCAAGCGTCGGAGAACTGGTTAAGCCGCCCGACAACAATCCCCCGGACGTGCCCGGTGCCAGTGATAATAATTGTGCTGCGATGGCAGCAATAGAAAAACCTGTTACAGCAACGACAAGCGCCAATAAAAAATACTTAAGTCCATCGGTTCTCAGTACATCAAAAAACCTCGGTCCTGCCTGATAACCTACAGAAAAAATAAATAACGCAAAACCCACTGCCTGAACGCCGGCAGATATACGAAAATCAAAATTTCCAAGAAAAAGCCCGGCAAACAGGACCCCTGCCACCGGCCCAAAGGAAAAAGCTGCCAATGCGAATACCGCCAATCAGGTATCCCATACCGAGAATTAGAAATAACGTAAGTACCGGCTGAGCATGGAGAATATCGAGAAGATGAGTGAATATGCTGATCTCTGCCATGAAGATCCTTGTCTAACGGTTTACAAATTGTTTTCTACAACCGTGCCTTGCGTCATATCTTGCACATTTTCATGTGAATACCGGTTGCTCTGGCCCGCATATTTGCATAAAATATAGTATTCACCTAAGCATGTGATCTGCTTTATTGCCTAACTCGTAGAGTACCGTCTTGTGCCTCAACAACGCGAATGCGGTCACCAACAGCATACTCATCGTCCTTTTCCTGTACAATTACCATGAGACGTCCGTCGTCAAATTCCACCTCAAGTTCAACCCCTGGTTTTATCTTAGATTTTTCCTCAATTTTAGATCCTGCTGCGGCACCTCCAACTGCACCGGCAGTAGTCGCAACAGCCCTGCCGCTTCCGCCACCGATCGTTGATCCGACAACACCGCCCAATACCGCACCGGCAATTCCACCCACCACACCTTTGGTTTCAGTCTGAATCTGCACATCTGCTACATTAAGAACCGTTCCATAGTAAACGGTCAAAGCAGACTGTGCCTGAGTTCTCGTATAGGTTTTGCTCCCCTGGCTGGTTGAGGTACAGCCTGTACAAACTGTAATGATACTCAGAACAAATATACACATTAAAACAAGCCCTCTTTTTTAATAATTCCTCCTTTTAAGGATTATTATAACCTAAAACCTTCTCCTGACTAATTCTTAAGTTTGTCCACTTTCCTTTGAACCGTTACACTGGGCAACGACAACCAAGTGAACTATGCTAAGGAATATATCCTAATACCTGACGCCTAAATTAAATGACCCATAAGAATGACTGCTTTTTTGAGTGTCATATGTCTTCGTTACATATATCTGCGTATAAGTTAAATAGACTCTCTTGTAAGAAATTCCAGCTCCAAACTCTATCTCACCCTTGTAATACTTCTTGTCGACGCTGTGGCTATTTTTAAATGTATTTCCATCAAGGAAAATATCTCGGGCGATAACATATCCGGTTACTGTCGTAAACAAATACAGGCTGAACAAACCTTTTGATTTATAATTTGTCGGATAAACAGCTCCGGCCGAACTGATTCTATTGCTGTGAAAATCATTAGGAAGATTGTATCCGTATCTTAAAGTTGCTCCGGTTAAAGCACCAGTATAAACGTTACCAACATCAATGCGTCCTTTAGGAATGACATCAACCCAATTGTTTAAGAATATATATCTCTTTCTGTATTCGTATGCTAGATTAATTCCTGGCTCATCCTTCAGCTGATGATGCCAGCCTCGCGCCTCAGTCGATCTGGTAAAGGTATGGATCAGGTCCTGAGTCTCCTCGGCAAAAGAGCTTTCTCCAACTATTCCAAGTTTCAATTCAAGCTTATGCAGATTAGTGGCATCCTTATGATGCAAACTCAGAGCTACATAAGTCCATCCGGCATACGGTCTATCATCTTCACTCAGATTTGGATCTTCAATATCTCTTGGAGTGAACATATCCTGCCCAAATCCAATCCCGATATTATGTCTGTACCCTTCATGATCAAACAGGGATAAGTTATTCTTGATTGCCAAACACCATTTTGGCAGGTCCATTGTTTCTATGTCACTGCTGACGTACTGAAACAGAAACCCGTTAGTATATTCATAATCAGTCCTTGAGACCAAATCATTTTCAAAATAAACAGAAAGATCCCTGTAATTAGAGTTGTCCTCGGACCATGCTGTTCCTGCTAATAAAACAGCAATGCATACGAATACAAACTTTTTCAACTTATCCTGTAACTTTCTATTCTTCTATTACAACCGGGCGTAAGCGGATTTCAATCCTGCGATTATCGGCGCGGCCTTCCGGGGTATCATTGGAAGCCACCGGCATATTCTCGGCCATAGAGACTGCTCGAAGCTGTTCCTTGGCAACTCCAGCATCTGCCAGCATCCGGACAACCAGAGCCGCACGGGCACCGGCCAGTTCCCAGTTAGTGGGGTAGCTTCCTTTCAGTTTCGGGCCAACCGGAACATTATCGGTAAAACCGACAACTAAAACCTGGAAAGGTACCTCACGCAGATCCGAGCCTACTTTCGCTAACATCTGGCTACCCTCCTCGCTCAGTTTGACAGCTCCTGAGGGGAACAGGACCTTTTCGGTAAGATTGATAACCACACCTGATTTCATCTCGCTGATGGTGATGCGGTGGTCGAGGATCTTGTCCTTCAAGTCAGTTACCAGCTCCTGGTATAGGGAATTGATGACCGCTGCTGCTGTAGCCTTGAGAACAAGCTTGGTGGCAAGAAGATCATTTTCAGCATCAAGGCGCAGTACCTGTTCATGATACTGCTGGTTCTGCTCTGCGCAGGTGTTATATTTCTTCGTTGTAACACATCCCGTTGAAAATACAAACATTACGCACACAAAAATTATGGCTGGGAGAATCATTGCATTTCTTGCACTTGGGTTCATTTTTGTAACTGTTTTCATGTCTACCTCCTTATAAAAATTAATATATATGTCAAACAATATCAGTTATTCATATCTTTAAATGAAACAACATAAAATCAATGTTTTTGTTCGTTAGTAAAATTCCTGGGTAATTTTTTAATAGTAATTTAAAATTATAAGTTCTTTCAAATGTTATAATTAGAACCATAGTTCTAATTATTTAGATGTCAAGTATTATATTTAATGAAACATAATACACACTAAAAGTATTATTTAATCTACTATTGTTTTATATTAATTAAAATATGAACAAATCACATTTTTAATAAGATTACTCCTGGTATCCTTAACAAATTAGAGGTATTCAAAAGTGAAGCACCTCAAAACAGCACGAGGTTTCCCGGTAATTAAATTGATCTCATGATCTGTTTCGCTCAATCCAAGTCAAACAATCAGGCTTTTTCGAAACACTCCGGGGAACATTAGCGATAATAATCTGAACTTTTAGTTGGCTGGAAAAAATATATTATTTTAAGTTATATGAAAATGAGAGTTTTTGACTATTGGGTACTTTTAATAACAGACTTTGTCAGATTAAGTTAAAACTTGATTATAATTATTGTAAGGTCAAGTTCAGATTTTCAAAACTTAAGGTCTGAAAAACCTGGCTTGCGGATTGACTATCTACGTTGATGATTACGGCCGGCGAGCTTAAGAGGCATCCGCTGAAGCAGGTTGCTATGAGCTGCCATTACTCTGTTTTTGGCTTTAAAAACATGGATATAGAGCCGTTTTTGCCACTGTATTTAACTATTTTACAAACGATCTCAAATAGTTATCTTGGCCCGACCCCGACAGAAATCTTTTTCAAACTCTTCGACTCTGTGACCTCTATTCCTAGAATTGAAACGGCTGACTAATCATCATCTGTATCCCGGAAGCTTCGTCCGAAACAGCCGTATCAATTCGCACGACCAGACCCTTGGCCCAAACACGCAGTCCAAGTCCGGCTGACCAATTCAGCTCGGTGTGCAATTTACTAAGATTCCAAGTATTGGCCACACGTCCAAACTCCACGAAAGGCACAAACTGGAGCCACTGAACGCCCACGTGTTTCTGCAGCCCCGGCCATTTATCGAACGGGTTCCATCTGGGGATCAGGCGCAGTTCAGCGCAGTAATAAATGGCCGCCTTGTCGTTGAAGCGTTGGGAAGGATAGCCTCGCATCTTCCACAAACCGCCCAGGGTGGAGCCGGCGTAGGCCGGGGCGCCATTAGTAATCTCACCGTTATCCCTTACCTTCCAGGTAGGGGAGTCCGATGTCCAGATATCCAGGGCGATGACCCTCTGCCGGAAAAGGTCCGTGGCACCGAGGGAAAAATACTTGTCAATCTCAAACTGATAGGCAGTCCAGGAGTTCGAGCTGTTGAACCTGTCAAAGTCCCTGGAAACTTTTGCCCTCAGGCTGTGTCCTTGGGAGGGGTTGGCGGGAAAATCACGGTTATCCCAGTAAATGGAAAAATCAACCCCATTGGTCCTCAGCTCGAAATCCCCGATATCATCACTTTCGGCCTTAAGGGCCCGGTAGAACGGCACAAGCTCCAGATATGTCTTGCCGCTGGCCAGTGGATTCCAGGATCGAGCGCCGGTGGCGCCGGACTTTAACATTCCCCGGTCAACCTCATAGGTGCTGATAATCTGGTCCTTGCCGTGCCCCATCGGCAGCAGATATTTAAATTTCATCCGAATAAAATTGTCCCATCCCTTGCCCTCAACGTAATTATCCTCATCCGAGTCATGACTGCCCGCACGCTCATTTGGAAAGTTTGGATTACCGTTAACAAATGTCTCCGACTCGCCGAAATATCCAAACGAAAAAACCATATCAAAAAACAGGCGCTCGGAACTGGAAATACGAATATCTTTCCCCATGAGAAACAGCATGGCCGAACCTTCCGTTCCGACAGTTGCCATTGCCAGTAACGATGACTGCTTCTGGGGATAGCCCACAATACCGTAGACCGCTCCGAGAGCCGCGCCGAATTTCTCGTTGTAAAAACCAAAGGGCAATTTGATTTTTTGCGGGGAGGATTCCCCATCAGGACCGACGTAGACCCCCTGACCGAAGGCAGGGGACACGGTCAAAAAAATAAGAAAGATGAATAAACTCCAGACACGCATTACCAAAATCAAAATCCTGGAATAATTGTATTTTATCCCCTGTTTTCATGCTTTGCCAGTTGTTGAAAAACCAGACAGACATTGTTAAACGTAAAACGCTTCATATCCACGTTTAACATATCACTTTTTACAGATATAATATTACGTAAAGATTCTTATGATAATTTTTAAATCCAGGGCCCATTTTTAACCACTCTGTCAACTTCGTGATCTTCGGAATCATTTGGATCTTAGACCTTTTGGTCTTAAGGTTGGAAAACATGATTTGATGTATGTCTTTAAAAGATTTGGACAATTCCGGCCTTCTACCTTTTACCTCCTACCTGTCTCCTTCCATTACAAAACAAAGCGAAGTCGGAACCCTCCGACCCAGGCATCGTCCGGGGTTTCGGTCACGAGAAGACCGTCACCCAGGCCGGTGTCGATGTACTGGAGATCAATTGTAAGAAAAATTGCAGGCGTCAGCTGAAAGTTGTAGAACATTTCAACGCCTGTTTCTTCCTGGATCCCGAACTGGGGCAGAGGAAATTTATCCGAGGGTTCAACATGGAAAATACCGATTCCGTATCGATCACGGGGCCGATTATCGAACAGACCGACGCCGCCGAGTCCACCTGCGAGATTCCATTCAATAGGGTTGGTTTCGTCATCCGCATAGCCAAAGCGTAAGAAGAGCCCTGATTGACGTTCCTTGTCATCCGGGTGGGTCCAGAAGGCCAGCTGCCCATTGTACCAGAATGCCCATGATTCATCCTTAGTGGAAAATCTCAGCGAAGGAAGTCCGCCTTCTGGGGGGTATTCGAGTCTGGGCTCATCGCCCTAGTTTGTAGAAATCATTGTCATATCCCAGGGCGAAGGTAAAGACGTGCCGCATGGGCATATCTTGAAAGCCATGGTCCAGGGTCCATTCCGTCACTATTGTCTTGCCTTCATCAGTATTAAATGGATTGGATCCTGCGGATTCTTCGGTATCCATGAGCGTCACTGAACCGACCAGGTTTTCAAAGGGAATCAACACAACTCCGCCGCCGAACGTTACATTGGGAACGAGCCGCATGGAGACCGGACTCGCAAGAAAGGAGAAGTTCTGAAAATACTCATTGCTCCTCGCAAATCCGGCAAAGTCGTTCGCATCTCCGGATGCTGTATTCAGCAACCCAACAAAGACACCAAACCAGTCCGAAAGAAACTGGGTGGCAGTTATTTCAGTGAGGTCAAGGACATCACCGTTTTCGTGATCCGGGTCGCTCGGGAAGAGTGCGTCGTTATTTACGGGCATAAAAGTACCGGCCTGGCTGAGGACGTTGCGGCCGAAACGTCCCTGGGCTGCAACGCGGAAGAAGACGCCGGGCCAGAGGCCCATCTTTTCTCCGTCCACGTCCATGATCAACTCGCTCGAACCGAGGAAACGCGTGGTCTTATCAAAGCCGCCGCTCATCACGCTCTGCAAGGTGTTGGTCAGGTCGATCGAAAACTCGACACCCCGTTCTGCTAGATCTGTTCGCAAACCACCCCAGTCTCCGGTAAGACCAGGCATGCTAAACACCTCATCGATCGCTCCGGTCCCTTCAAAGGGTCCGTCCGTAATTTCTTCCGTTTCCGCACAGGTCACGGAGGGAATCGTTGTAAGATAAAAAATAGACAGTACTATCAAGGTGCTAAAACTGCTTATGTTACTCCTTTTTCTTCGCTTCAATATCATGCACCCATTATTTGTTGTTAGATTTAGGTTTTCGATTCATTCAAACGTTGCAGAATCTCCTCATCCAACGCCAGAAGAAACGGGGTAAATTCGTCCCTGCATGCCCCAGGGTTTTCAACTTTGGACCGGTCATTATTCCTTCTAATTTGAGAACCTCATCGTCCCTGTATCGTATATAAGATCAATGTAGAGATCACCGTCTTTGATAAAATATATTGCTGCGGCGGTGAGTCCACGGACAAACTCATCCTCCAGTGAATCCTCCGGGCAGGCGGCCATGGTGGATTGGGTGATCTCGATGGACAGGCGCTTCTCCTCCACGGAATAGGTGCCGCCTTTCTGATTGCAGTCCGCCTTCACATTGAGCGTGCCGTCTTTCCGAAATTGCACGGTGTAGTTCTTCGGATCGGCAGGCACTACCTTTCTATCGTCATTGTAAAGGGTATGCTTCCACTGCCAGACCGTACCAGTGACCTCCGCATTGTTCTTTTCTCCACAACCCGTCGTCAAGCGGGCCAGGACTTCGGTGTCATGAAGCAGCACTAACACGCCGTCACTGATTTCCCATGCGCGGGTCATGTCCAACGCCTTGAAGACCTCGGTCTCCAGGCTCATCTTAAGATCAGAACAAAACATACGTGTTGAGCCAACCGGACCGAACTTCAGTGAAGATCCATCGAGTTCATACCCGCCGAAGAAGTTGTTGCAGCCGGCAAAGCCTACCGCCTGTTTCTTTTCCGCGTCAAACTTCAGAAAAGGTCTTCGGTCTCCGGCCAATGGTGAGACCTGGATTCCGCCCACCTCCAGCAGTTGCCATTGATAGCCTTCAATGCCTGTGGCAGCAAGCACGATGTTATATCTATCCTTCTTCATACAGGAAACAATCAATGTTAGAAATAGCAGCGTCCATCCGATAACAAGCATTCTTTTCATCATATCACCCATTTCCCTTCACCAGCCAGCCGATTATGATCTGCTTTATTGCCTAACTCTTAGTGTACCATCTGGTGCTTCAACAACGCGAATGCGGTCACCAACAGCATACTCATCATCTTTTTCCTGCACAATTACCATGAGACGTCCGTCGTCAAATTCCACCTCAAGTTCAACCCCTGGTTTTATCTTTGATTTTTCCTCAATTTTAGATCCTGCTGCGGCACCTCCAACTGCACCAACAGTAGTCGCAACAGCCCTGCCGCTTCCGCCCCCGATCGTTGATCCGACAACACCGCCCAATACAGCACCTGCAATTCCACCCACCACACCTTTGGTTTCAGTCTGAATATTCACATCTGCTACATTGAGAACAGTTCCATAGTAAACAGATAACGCAGACTGTGCCTGAGTTCTCGTATAAGTCTTACTCCCCTGGCTGGTTGAGGTACAGCCTGTACAAACAGTGATGATACTCAGAACAAATATACACATTAAATCAAGCCTTCTTTTTTTCATTGTTTCTCCTTTGAAAACCCTTTTTAGTTAAAATGTTTTCCCATCTTTGTTGTGCATAGAAACAGGGTTGACAGCCTGTAATAACAAAAAATTATCCAATAATAATAGCTATGTTTATCATCTAACAGCCTGTTAAACAGGGAACCTTTAAATGTTTCTCACTCATTAATACTAAACTAAAAACTCACCAGGGCAGTTTAACCACCGGCGACACGGAAAAGCGCAGCTGGAAGTCAGGCCCGAAGGTATCCGGGGATTTTACATAATGCCAAAACTGTAGGCCGAATTTCCATGGTCGGCCGTTTATTATGGTTGTTTTAGCCAGACCGACAGCCAATGGAAAAGTCCAGGCATTATCACTGTCGGCATGATGATTGTATGAAAAGGTCGGTGAACCATTAATCTGCCAGCCTTCTTTTAAATTGATTGTGTAAAAATACTGGCCGCCTGTAATACTGGTACTATAGTCATTTTCACCTGCGACATCCCACTGATGAGTCAGCAGAATGCCAAGCACCCCCCATTTCCGCAGAACCGCAATTGCAGCTTCCGGACCGGCTAACCACTGATCAAGCCCCAGGGCGTCGTTGGTTGCAGTGGGGAGCGTTCCCACCATTCCACCTACCAGGACAATACCGTTCGAAAAACTCCTGGCCAGGGAAGCATCAAAGGAAATATCCCCCAAATCAACACCCTTGGAATCAAAACCGCCTTGTGCATCCGGAACATCCTGATCCAGAATCACGGGGATGGCGGGCCTGAAAAAAAGATTCGTGTTATCCGACAGTGCATAGGGCAAAGATGGTTGAAACTGAATCCGAAGTGCTTCCTGTTTGTCTGAACCGTGCAAGTCGCCATCAAATGCGATGTAATCAAATTGAAAGTTTAGTGTGCCCAGTGTCGTGTTCGGGTTTGCAAGTTCGTTGGCAATGTCCTGCGCTGACGGCGATCCAAGACCGCCATCATCATCGGGTGTCGTCTCGCGGCTAATGATCCGAGGCTCCGTCCTGCTGACACGAAACAAGGTCAACTCTCCTGTTTTTACATGGCGTGCACGGTACTCATTCGGCAGGTCCAGGTTCTGCTCAAAGGTGTAGCAATTGGTTTCCGTGTCAGACGAGTAGCACACCTGGTCATCTCCGCGTACTTTCCAGGTCCTTGGAAATGTTTCATCCCAGGCTTTTATCTCCGCAGTGCCGTCCTCATAATACTTGCCAATTGCCACCACACCTTTTCTCAGTTCTATTTCTGCCGACGCTCCGGCAATAAACTTCCGCAAGTTTTCCGCACCGGAAAAATCTTTCCAATTATCAGCATAGACCGGCACGTTCATTACAAAAGTCAAAGATATCAAGCCAATGAAGATCTTGACCATTACTATAAAGTGAGTATTGCAAAAAGGACTTGTTCTTCGGCTCATGTTAATCATATATTTATCCTTATCAACTATTTACTGGTTGCATCCGCTGCAACCGGTTGTTAGCTGGCCTTTGGCAGCGGGCCACACTAGCGGACGATTGAGATTGCCCGTCTCGCTCGTGTTCTCATTTGACCGGCTCAGCAGCCGGTAGCGTATAGGTTCCGTCCAAAACGCTCGGGCCCGGGCGGTAGATACGCATGAGGAAGTTCCAGCCCTCGGTGACGTCCAGCCGGCCGGGAACATCGCCACAGACCTCCTTCGATCCGTAATGCACGGTAAACGTGCCGTCGGCGTTCAGTTTCACGATGGATGAATTGACAACGTTATTCTCGCTCTTCATGTAGCCATCACTGCCATAGACCGTGATGGACCAGAACGCGTCATTGTCAGGAACCTTATAGGTGGCTTGATAGCATTGCTGGTCATCATGGCCGCCGTTGTAGTTCAAATAAATGGCGTCCTGTTCCGGAAACAGCCCCCACGCCGCCGCCGCCGCGAGGTGACGGGTTTTCTCGTCAACCTTGCCCCGCGGACCCATCATCCCCTTGTAACTGCCGTGTTGGGCCGACTCCATTTCGTACTGCGCCCGCAGCGCGTCGAGTGATGCAGTATCCCACTTGAAAGCGGGCAGTGGATCGGCGCGGTTGGCCTTGAGGATGAACTGATCCTGCAACTTGTTGACCAGGGCGATTTCTGCCGGGTCTTTCAGATCGAAAACCTGGATTCGCACAATGGCGAGCAGATACCTGGTGTCCTCGGGCAGCTTGTGCGTGCCGGACTCGTAGAACGTGACCGGACCGTAGTGGTCGTTATTCACGATCTGGACTGACGCGTAGCGGCCCTTTGGCAACTCCGGGATGGTGATCGTCGCGCCGCCCTGCGTGTCCACGATGGCCCCCCCCGTAGAGGGTGTCCTTGTTCTGCCGGATGACGGGCTGGTTGTCCAGCGAGACGGGGGCCCGGTCAAGATGCATACGATTTACGCCGCCCGCTCTTTTGGCTAAGTCGCGAAAATACCGATCGGTTTCCGCGCGGATGAAGGTCTCCGGCGTCACAGTGACGGATGAGGCTGCCTGATCTTGCTCCGCGACTACCAGCGGTGGATGTATCCAGGTGCCGTCGAGAGCATCTTGCTGGGGCCAGTAGAGGCGCATCACCGTAAAGAATGGGCCGTCCGGTGCGGGCAGCCAGTTGGACTCCTTGTCTTTGCCGGGCGAATCCTTCTGCACGTAGAGGGTGATGCCGCCATCGGCGTCCTTTTTGAGATCGGGCAGCATCGGCGAATTGATCAGGTAGCGGTTGAGCGGATTGGCCGTGAGCAGGCTTGACGGCAGTTCATACATGGTCAGCGACCAGAACGAATTGACCGGTGGCAACTGGCCCGGCGCGAAGCGCATCGAATATCGTTTCTTCGACGCGTCCAGTTTCTGCCCGACCGCATCCACGTAGTAGATTGGATACATCGCTTCTTCTGCCGAGTTGCCGTAGATGCCGATCACGGCAGAGGCCATGCGGAAGAGATAGTTATTCTTCAAGTGTTCCCGTGTGCCGAAGCCGTCGCTACTGCCCACTTCACCGGCGGTAAGGCGTTTCGTCAGCACGCCGAAGTCTTTCCACGCGTCGGCCATGCCGTCCTCCACCGCCTCGCGCATTTCGGGGGAGAACTCTGCTGCGTCGAAGGTCTTGCCCGCACCGATGTCCAGTCTGGCAAACCGCGCCATCAGTTCCTTCTCGGAGGGATGCGTGGGGCTGAAGCGCAAAACGAAGTTCAAGATATTGAAGAACTCGAACGATGTACGCTGCTGCTCGGGCGTGAGCGGATCAATGAAATCAATCACCGGTGCGGCCTGGGGCGCGGGTTTACCCAGAAATTGTGACAAGGTCTGCACTTTGTAGCCGGTCTGCACTTGCTTCACGTTGTCGAGGTCGTCGGGATTGAAGAGTTGGGTTCGATACATTGCGAAAGCCAGTTCTGTCTCGGACTGGATCACAGCCTTGATACCGTCCGGCTTCTCACCCTTCCAACCCGGGCCGGTGAGAAGGAAACTGCCGCCGTCGTTGCCGGTGGCGCGACTGCCAATGTAGGCGAAGTTGTGGGTGTAGGCGTCGACCAACTGCACAGAGAAATACCGGCTCTTCTCGATGATCGGCACCGTGAGCACGATCGGCTCAGCCCGCAGGTCCATGCCGAGGAAGGAATAAGGCGTGTCCGAGTTGGGGGTCTGCATCGCCTCGTCTTCGGGCGTGTAGACACTGGGCTCGTTTCGGACCTGGTTCCAGGGCGCCTTGAACTCGGGATTGTCGCGATCCACGAAGTAGGCGTGTTGAACGCGATAGCTGTCCACCACGGAGAAACCGTAGATGTAAGCGTCCTTGGCGATGGCGCGGGCTTCGGTTGGCGTGACGTTGGTGTTTGACTCATAAGGTTTGATTTCAGAACCATTGTTGTGACTGTCAGTACAGGCTGTAGTAAAAATCAGCATGCCCAGAGCAATAAAAAATAATGTGAATTTCATGGTATCCTCCTTTAAATGTTTAGTAGTTTTTTGCACTAAATTTATTAAACTAACGCCTAAATCAGCGAACCAGCTTTAGCTGGGTCCGTGTCTGCATTTTATTGTTGGCTGCATTTACTTAACTAACTCGATTTCACCCGGTCGCCAGGTTTTGTCGAACCAGGGATTCAGCGGACCATAGAGCCGAAGGATAGGAAACCAGGATTTATTCGGCACAGTTTCAATCCAGTTTTCCTCTTTACCGGCCGGAGCCTGGGGTCCAAAATAGAGATCAACTGAACCATCGGCATTTTCTAACATGTTTGAACTTTTACTGTTCTTGCTTGGAAACGGGTTCGATGTCTGCAGTTCAGATCTTGTTTGAGGGTCATAAACAACAATAGACCAGAAATCTTTGGCCGGGACGTTGTCCGGGATGGTCAGTTTGTAGGTTTTAGCACCATCAAAGATATTTCCTTCACTATCCTGGGTCGTGATGGCGTATTGTGATCCAAGGCCAACCATTTTTAAAACCATGGCCGGGGTATTGACCGTCGCAGCATAGAAAAACAAAGTGCGGGCATCCAAATATCGGCCACCTTCGCCACCGTCTTTCAGCCACTCATAACTGCCACCGACAAAGCCCTCTTTCCAGTAACTGTTTTTGTAAAAATATGCCTCTTTATAGGGGGTTCTAAAGACAATAGCCCTCGCTGTAGCATTGGCGACAGCCACGGCCTCGGTCAGCGTTTTTTTGAGCTCTGGGTTCGGATCGAACTTTTTACCTTTTTGCAGACCGATGCTCGAAAATAAACCGCGTAATTCCGGATCAATGAAATCCAGCGGTTCTTTGTCAATCACTTGTGCGATTTCTTCATAGAAGGTAAAATCGTTTGCGTGAATGGTGTTATATGCTACCTTCGAACCGGATGTAATAACCATCTTGGGAGGATTTGCCTTTTCTGACAAAGGATAGATCTTTACTTGTTCCGAGAACATCCTGGCTGCTGCATCCGGTTTGCCATCAACAAGGAACCCTCGCAGGATGAAAAGATTATTGTAAGAGGACGAACGGGCGATGAAGTAACCGCTAGGCTTCTCTCCCTTGTAGTCTGGAGGCAGGATAAGGTACTTACCACCCTGTCCTTTGTACGGGCCGGGTGCTCCCATGTCTACAACAAAACGGAAAAAAGCATCATTAACTGTTCCAGGACCGGTACCCGGTGGTACCTCAATGACCAATGGCCCGGTTTTTTCTAAATCAAAGGTATTAAACGCGTAAACTGTATCTGTGTTTGCAGTCAGGAAAAGCGGGTTTGAGTCCATAAGCTTATCCGTAACGATAAGGTGGTGAGCTTCAGTCACACCAATGCTCGCAAAGCCCAAACGCAGAGCCGCAGCCGATGCCATAGGCACACCATTCAGGAATGCCTCCACACCACGAATAAAGTTCAGGTGCTCTAAAACTTTTTCGGCAGTTTTCTCAGTTGGCACCCCATCGAAAAATTCGAGTTTTCCAACGCGGGTATCGACTGTGTCCGGCGTCATTATGTTGTCAGGTATCGGTGTGTTATAGCCACTTGGGATTTCTGCTGCGCTAACAGTGCCCAGCATAGAAAGAGTGATTATGCCGACAATAAGAAGCGCATTATTCAATTTTTTTAAATTATTCATCTTTAGATCCTCCTCATTTTATTATTTAAATTATAGTAGAAAAATACTTAAATCGTAATCGATCATTATTTAAAATGTTCGGCTTAACAGGGTGCTGAAAGAGCTACGTCTAAATCCATGGTGAGGTTAATAGTTAAAATGATTAAGTGAAACACCCCGCCTATAAAGCGAAGCATCACGGTTTATGCCAACTGAACAATATTTTTCACCCTTTTACGTCAATAACCCAAGTTTCTACATATGATCTTGAATTAGTGTGGAAGGAGGGATGACCACAGCCTTTTCCGGTGAATATCGGTCGAACAGGTTTATCAGACGCGCAGCTTCGGTGGAATCCCCGGAGACTTTAAGGTCCCCACTCTTAATCAAGTCTTCAGGCGTAGCCTGGCTCAAATAAAGCTTTGCCCATGTTTTACCAGACATCAAAACAATCACATCGGGCTTGCGGTGATACGCGTCCGGCAATGAGACAAACTCTGCGATTGCGCGGCGGATATGCAGACCAGCGCTTGTTCCGTCCGCAAAGTCAAAACGAACGAAGCTATCGGTATCGTCGCTCTTCAACGGGTCGATGCGCACGCGAAAATAGTCCACAAAAGTGATCGGTGACGCGCTGATCTGTGCCGGCGCCGGCGGAATGAGGCGCGCGATCGTGACCTTTCCTTCGAGAGCGAGAGCCTGAGACATCAGATGCGCGCGATCATTGTTGCCGGTGGAAACATAAGCCATTTGGCGCAGTGTTTCTGCTTTAATCGTACGTACTTCTTTATCCTTCGGATCGATACGATAGAGGTAGTTCACCAGTTGTGCCGCCCAGGCGTATTCCTTCTTCTTAAGAGCTTCAGTAGCGGCAGCCAGCACCTTGGTGCGTCCACCTATGAGCGCCACTATGCGGCGTGCTTCGTCGCCCGGCTTGACCCGTTTGAGGTTGGCCGCGTCATTGTCGTACCAACCTACCGATTGGTAGTAGATTGCAGGTGAATACGAAGAGATCTCGCCGTAGGACTGCACGTTGAAAGGCATCTCGTCCAGGTACTTCGGAAAGCGCACCAGATGGCGCAGTTCATCTGGGCCTTTGCCGCCGAGAATACCACGCAATGTCTGGTCCAAAACAAAGCTTGCGCCGTCCAGGTAGCCCTGCAAGGTCTCACGGATGTGATCCTTGCCGACGACAGGCCGCGAAGCTGCGGAAATAAGCACCTCCGCCTCAAGGTCCCGCGTGAATTTTAGCCCCGCGATCCATTCACGTGGATCACGAAAAACATCACCGCGTACAGAATAAAGCTGCGGGGGCG
>PVMK01188031.1_pt1 | contig 39333 bp, 39 predicted proteins | sample 1853481 | NCBI WGS metagenome assembly PVMK01 (sample SAMN08533507, study PRJNA380276) | Marine sediment metagenome, whole genome shotgun sequencing project.
CGTTTGGTGCCATATGACTGCTTAATTCTGGGGTGGTGTTTGGGGTGGTTTTCTCGAAAAAATAGTCTCAAATAGGGTAAAAACCACCCCAAAACCGACTCCAGAATTAAGCAGTCATATGGCACCAAACGAGCAGGCTTCTTCCTAAATATTCCATTCTGAATCCTCCAGTTCTGAATTGTTACCAAGTTTTCAAGATTTTCTGTGAAGAAGGGGCTTCCTCGATCTTGGGTTGCACCGAATAGCTGCCGGTTTTCCGGATACTGGGTAAGACATCATGCCTGATCCAACGTGAAAACGCTTTAGCCTCGGGTTTCGTTGAATTGTTAATCAGGTTGTAAAGGCCTGGCTCGTTGATAATTGTCCTCATGGGATTACCTCGGCCTCGAATACTGTCATTAATATTGATAGTATTCTTTTCATCATCATCAAGGCCTCTGACGGCCATACTGACGTTTGCAAGGCCGAGGATATTACAAACTTCCTTTGCGATCCACCAGGGATTTCCATTTTCATCCACTATCATAGTGATTTTTTGGCCTTCAAAGTTTAAAGAATTCCATGCTTACCTCCTGGTTAATTCAACCTAAGTTTTATTTAGGTTCTATGGGTTGAAAGATATTGATCTAATCAATACCACCTATGCCGCCTGTTAATTTCTTGACCTGTTCGCCGGCCTCGATGGCGATGCGTTCCAGGTCTATTTCACTGGCCAGGGCGAAGGTCTCACACCAGCGTTTTTCATACGGCATCGCTAAACTTTAAATCGGAGGCAGGCGGATATTAGCTGCGGGGAATTAGACCCGACCAAGATTATCCGAAAAATAGGATAGCAGGTTAGCGATTTTTAAACGATCTCGGTGCATGTATACCAGAGTATGGGGACGGTTTAAATGGGCCGATCTTTGAAAAACGAATAAATGGTGAGATTACAACCAGCCTGAAGTCGGTGGTAAGTGTGGGCGGGCATCGCAAGGAACGAGGCCGAGACACCCTGCTACTGCAGTTAGAAAGCCTAACCAGAAAATGGCAATTTTTTCAAAGTGGTCATCGATAAATATAGCGTTTGTGTATCACAAACGCCTGGAAAGGCTGCTGGATGCAGATACATAGCAGAAACATGCAATTCAGTCCCGGGAACTGGAATTGATAATATCACAAGTTTTCAGGGGTCCTAATTTTTGCCGAGCCGTTTTTGTCGAGTTATAATTAAAAGTTGTGTTTAGAGGAAAAGGCGGTGTATCCACCGGTAGATTGTTTGCAGGCAGTCAACCGGCCACTTTAAAAAGGAAAGGATACACCACCCATGAACAAAGATAATGTAATTGATCTAAAAAAGCCAGAGCCATTTATCGATGATCAGATCACAACCCTCATTCGTCAGGGAGCCCGCAAATTGTTAGCCCAGGCATTGGAGACCGAGATCGAGCTTTTTACCAACCAATATGCCTATTTAAAGGACGAGATCTGTAGACAACGCATCGTGCTTAACGGTTATCGACCGCAACGCTAGATCCAGTCCGGAATCGGTCCTGTTCCTGTCAAAACCCCTCGTGTTCGGTACCGCCACGCAGACCCATCGGAAAGGATTCATTTCAGTTCCTCGATTTTGCCACCGTATCTTCGCAAAACTAAAAGCATCGAAGCGCTGATTCCCTGGCTTTATTTGAAAGGCGTGTCAACCGGCGATTTTTGCGATGCCCTGTCAGCTCTGGTTGGCCGGGATGCCCCGGGACTATCACCGGCCACGATCAGCCGCTTAAAGACCATCTGGCAGCAGGATCTGGATCAATGGCAAGCGCGCGACCTATCGGCAAAGCGATATGTATATTTTTGGGCCGATGGCATCTACTGTACCCATCGGAAAGGATTCATTTCAGTTCCTCGATTTTGCCACCGTATCTTCGCAAAACTAAAAGCATCGAAGCGCTGATTCCCTGGCTTTATTTGAAAGGCGTGTCAACCGGCGATTTTTGCGATGCCCTGTCAGCTCTGGTTGGCCGGGATGCCCCGGGACTATCACCGGCCACGATCAGCCGCTTAAAGACCATCTGGCAGCAGGATCTGGATCAATGGCAAGCGCGCGACCTATCGGCAAAGCGATATGTATATTTTTGGGCCGATGGCATCTACTGTAACGTGCGCATGGACGATAAGCAGTGCCTGTTGGTGATCATCGGCGCCACCGAAGACGGTACCAAGGAGCTGGTTGCCATCGAGGGTGGATTCCGCGAAAGCGAATTGTCCTGGTCCCAATTGCTGCTGAGTCTCAAAGGCCGCGGCCTTAAGATTGGACCGCAGCTGGCCGTGGGAGACGGTGCCTTGGGCTTCTGGAAAGCACTGACCAAGGTATACGGCAACACCCGCCGACAACGCTGCTGGGTTCACAAGACCGCCAACGTTCTCAATAAGTTGCCAAAGAGCCTGCAGGTAACGGCCAAAGCTAAACTGCATCAGATCTGGAAGGCGCACGAAAAAAACGAAGCCCAGCGACACTTTGATGATTTTGTCAATGTTTACGGCGCCAAATATCCCAAAGCCGCAGAGTGTCTCCAAAAGGACCATCAAGTGCTGCTGACCTTTTACGATTTTCCGGCTGAGCACTGGAGACACATCCGAACGACCAATCCGATTGAATCCACTTTTGCAACTGTAAGGTTGCGGACAAACAAGGTTCGCGGTTGTTTTTCTGCGCAGAGCGTAACCACAATGGCTTTTAAACTCTGTCAGTGTGCGCAGAAGCGGTGGATTCGACTCCACCACCCACAACGCCTGGCAGAAGTCATTGGAGGAGTAAAATTTGTCAATGGTGTCGAAGAAAAACGGATTGCCGCCTAATTCTTCATACACAACTATTGACTATATCTCTGCACCGGTTTAACGATCATAAATCCTCTGGAAACAACATATTCCACACCTTGAGCATAAGGAGTCCCACTCTGCTTTAGTCATATGTTGTAGAGGTTTCGTTTTCCAGAATTGTTTCTCAAAGAGAGCAGGCATTAAGGTACTCGGCTTTAATGGACTGTATTGCTCTTATATGTTCTGACAACAGCTTCCGTGTTTTACGGAAATATTCAAGCATCTCTACCAACCTACAATATCCGTCACGGAATCTGTAAATTGTTCCAGGAGTTTTATACACTGTCTGAGCGCATTGACCAACTCAAGGTTTACGCCTTCTATAGCATGATCATAGTCCTTGGCATCATCAGGCAATGTTTAATTTCCCCTTTACGTAATCAATACACGATAACCCCATCAACCAATTCATACGGTACCGTTGGTTTAATAGCAAGCGCCGATGCAATCCCGATTTTCCACCCATGAAAACTATCATCACAATCCATTACAACTGAACCATCCTTGTGCGCAAATCGGCGGGTAAAATCACATCCATCATGATTCTCATCTATGAGTTGTCCGATGGAGTACATTGATATTCCAAGTACAAGTTCACTCAGGTACTCCACTATCGATCTATGTTTTCTCAGAACATTATCCAGCCAGTCCAACTTTTTCAGTACATGATTGTTTCCCAATACGATTAGGATTTTTGCGTCCGGCATATTTCCAATTACACCGGCGATGGATTGTGTCATATATTCATCTCAACTCATCTGACCATATTGGGATTTCGGCAGATCGATAGCGACCATATCAGGTCGTTTGTCCTCATCGAGATCCCGTATCTGTTTCAATAAATCCTTAGTAACCGGGACAATCTATCTGCGGATGGATTTCGATATCAGTGAGACCTGTGTCGGTTTCAATGAAATGGTCGATTTTACCCTGTTGGTCTGAACAGATTTCCAGACCTATATGGGTGACGCTGACATCATGCAGGGCGGGGATGAGGTCGGATATGAACTTACCAAAAGAGATAGGCAAGAACGGCTACGACGAAACGAAGAAAAATGGACACTAACATTGATGGATGCTGGATGGACATCTATTCTGGAAGAGCTTTGTCACTAAACAGGAGAAGAAAAGGGGACAGGTACTTTATGATTGACAGAGGGGAAATCTCATGTAATTAATAAGCAAACATTTCAAACCAGAGGAGTCTATAATGCCGAGAACACAGCGATTGATAATAAATGATGAAACAGCTGTCTATCACGTGATGTCCAGAACGGCCCTGGACGGTTTTCCACTGGACGATATTGAAAAGGATTTTATGGTCGATCTGATCAGGCGCTATTCTACTCTGTATTTTGTTGAAATTTTAGGATTTTGCTTGATGGGAAACCATTTCCACCTTTTGGTGAGAATGTTTCCTGAATTCAAATTTACTGATGAAGACATAAAAAAGCGCTATGCCGATTTTTATGGGGAAGAAGAGGCATTTGCAGATGGCCGGATTCCCTATTGGCGTGAAAAATTATCAAGCCTTTCTGAATTTATGCGTGAAATAAAAGTTGGCTTTACAAGGTATTACAACAGACGTCACAACCGACGAGGTTATTTTTGGGGAGATCGCTTTAAGAGTGTGATTGTTGAAAACGGAGAAACTCTCATCAACTGCCTGGCATATATCGACTTAAATCCTTTACGTGCCGGTTTGGTGGAACGTCCGGAACAATACCGCTGGAATTCGCTTGGGTATCATATGCAAACCGGCAACAAGGACAATTTTTTATCCTTTGATTTTGGTCTTAAAGAATTTGGAGTACTACATGCCGAAGAAAGGCTGAAGCGTTATCGTCGTTATGTCTATGAGGCAGGATCTGTCAATAGATTGGAGAAGCTTGTGGCCGGGGCAATTGACAACAGCGTTTTGGAGAAAGAGCGGAAAAATGATTTTGAGCGCAAGCGCATTCAAAGGTTCAGGTATCGCACACGATACTTTACGGATTCCGGAATCATCGGCACCAAAGAATTTGTTTCCGCCAACTATGGCAAATTCAAACATCTCTTCATGTCCAAAAAGGATAAGATCCCCAAGCCTGTCGCAGGGTTGGATGGGATTTATTCATTGAAACGATTGGCGGAAAGCTGATGTATCAATCATGTTTAGTTATCAGCAATATCACCGGAAAGCATGCTCATTCAAAACTTCAAAACCATGGTCAGTGAAATGCTTATCGAATCCAAAGACTTTTTCCATCTTGTCATGGCGCATAATAACGAAACTTGCGCAGTCTACCAAGCTTAATTTCCTTCTTCCAAGGCTAAACCAAATTTCAAACGCCAAATTATGTAGTACTTCATCGATCCAAAGGGTCTCCACAATACCAAGGATGTCTCGGGACCAGAGATCGGCGGCTTCAAAACCTAATCTGTTTTGCAATAAAGCCAACGTTTCGACGGTGACATAATTACTAGTCTTCAGGTAATAACCTTTATCAAGAAAATGGGCCCAAAGTTTGCTTGCTGATTTGTGGTAACTATCCGAACGGTCCATCAAGGCATAAAAAGCTGAGGTGTCGATAAATACTTTTTCAATTGTCATGGCTTTACTCTGTTTTAAAGGCTTTTGCCAGATAATCATCATGCTTTTCAGATATATCGGAAAATCCTGAAGCATAACGTCCGATCGCCGCCAGAGCTTTCTTTTTTTGATCTTCGGGAAACCGGTCCTCATATTTACGGTAAAATTCAACCCCTTCGCGGATTAATTGAGATACCGACACACCTCTCTCCCTGGCTCTATCTCTGAGCCACTTAATTTGATCCTCTTCAATCTGGATTTGAGTTCGCAACATATTAATACCCCCATGATGGCATTGTGCTAATACTTATACATCATGATAACTATATCCATTGGATCTGTCAAGAACATCGGTGAATCGGCCGCCCCACTGCTTGTGGATGGGGAATTGAAAAAATTGCAATAAAAAAGCTCCGGAGAAATCTCTCCGGAGCTTTTTTCTGGTGCCGAGGGACAGAATCGAACTGCCGACACGGGGATTTTCAGTCCCCTGCTCTACCGACTGAGCTACCTCGGCTCACTGAATCTTATTGATTTTAATGCTTAAATTCAAAAAGAAATCACTATTAGATGCACCCGTGATTGTCAAGATTTTTTTAGCCCATATCTCCAAAAAGACATTGGATCAACGTGCAGGCTGCAATCGTTGCCGTTTCCGCGCGCAAGATACGCGGGCCAAGACCGGCCATCACACAGCCATCGGCTTTGGTCTTTTTAATTTCCTGATCGGAAAAACCACCCTCAGGTCCCAGTATCAAAAGAATCTTTTGCGGAGCCGGCTTCCGGGACGGCGCTATGAGAGAATTGAGCGTAATGGATTCGTTTTCCCAAAAGACAATTTTCAAATCGCAGGACTGCCCATAACCCATGACTTCTTCGAGCGTCATTGTCTTGATTATTACGGGCAGCTTGGCCCGCTGACATTGCTTGCACGATTCCTTAACGATCTTTTTCCATCTGCCCTCGCGGGCAGCCAGTCGCCCTGGGTCGGGTTTGGCAACGGAGCGTTCGGAAATAAAGGGAACCCAGTGAGTGATGCCGAGCTCGCAGAGATGCCGCAGCAGGCGATCCATCTTCTTTTCTTTTAAGAGAGCCTGAGCAACCGTAATTTGCACGGGTGATTCTTTGGTCGCCGGAAATTTGTGCCCAATCTTTACTTCAACCCGGTTGGCAAGCAACCGCTGAATAACCGCCTCGTATTCAAATCCCTGTCCGTCAAACAGACGGATTGTGTCGCCGGGTTTTAGCCGAAGCACATTTTTAATGTGCCGCACCTCGGGCCCTTCAATGGCAATAATGGACTTCTTCAGGGCAGCGGGTTCGATAAAAAAATAGCGCATATTTTTCACCCTTATGTTGCAAAAACGCTCGGTTTTTAAGGCTTGCCGGGGAATACCTGTCGATCAAATAACTTGACTTACACTATACCATATGATAATTTTTTTTAAACATAATAGTGTCTTGGTGGATAGGCGGCTACCTATAACTTTCTTGCCCGATGGTGAAGGATATGGATGATAACGATAAAAACTCGCAGGAAGAAAAAAAATCGTCATCGCCTGAAAAAAAACTCCAGCTTGACCTGAGTCAAGCACTGACAACGGATTCCGATGACGACGATGAGATTATAGAGCTCAAAAACGAGATAACTCCCCCTCCAAAGGAAAAAGAGTCTGAAATTGACCTGAGTGATCTTTCAACTGCAAAATTTTCGGATGATGAGTCGAATGAGGAAACGGCCCTCGATATAAATGCTTTGGACATGGAAACCGCTGAGCCGGAAAACGTCATTCATCAGGTCGATGAACTCATCTTCGAGGAGGAAGGCGAAAGTCTAGACGATGAGGAAATACAGCCACTTGTGGTTGAAAAACCTTTAGAAGCAGGTGGCTCCGATGATGTGATTGAGATTACTGAATTTGATGACATCTCATCCGAGGATGCGAATGAGATGATTACCCTCGCTGACGAAGGTGAAGATTTAGAACCCGAGGAAGAATTCTTGGAATTGATTGACGTGGAGGAAGACAGCCTGCCGGAGGAGGAAGAAGACGATGAAAATGTAGAGATTGAAGATGAAATCATCCAATTTGATGGTCTCAATGGAGAGGTAGAAGATGTTGAACTCGAAGATTTCATCAATGAATCGCTAAATGAAGAAATAAGAATCGATGATGAACTCGAAGATGATTTAACAAACTCCTTGGGAATTGAGGCGGGTTCTGAGATGAACATGTTAGACGAAAAGTCTGAAGAAGAAGATTTAGATTTTAATATCGATTCAAAAGAAATATCAAAAAAAATAGACCAGGTCGACACGATATTTTTCGATGAGACGACATCGCACGCTGATTTCGCGGATGAGACCCCCTCGGATGCCGGACTTTTCGAAGAGAGCGTATCAGAAACCGACGACATAGGTTCTGAAGCCGAAGACGAATATAAACCGCTAACGGATATTAATACACCCGAAGAATCGACTCAAGAGGTTAGCACCGCCAATCTGACGCCCGAACAAATTGAAGAATCCATTGAACGTATCATCCAGCAGAATTTTTCAGAAAAAATCGAGTCCATGGTAGCTGAGGTGATCGAAAAAGCCGTCTCCAAAGAAATCGACAGACTTAAGAACATTTTGCTGGAAGATAACAGCAGTGAAAGCTCCTGAGGCGAAGCCATAAGGGAGTTTTTGCGTAAACAAAAAAAACTATATTTTCAATCAGCACTATGTTAATAGCAGGGGATTATTTTGAAATCCCCTTTTTATATTCTGGGGAACCGTATGTGTTTGTAAAGTGAACAGGAGGAATGTGTATTCAATGAGTTCAAACCTACTTGAAAAGTCATATGAGCCTCATGAAGTTGAACAACGCTGGTATCAATACTGGGAAGAACAGGATTTATTCGCAGCCCAGGAAAAAAGTCCGCAAAAAAGCTATTCCATTGTTATCCCTCCTCCGAATGTTACCGGTGTTTTACATATGGGTCACGCCTTAAATATTACACTGCAGGATGTTCTTTGCCGCTATCGACGGTTGCGCGGAGACAATGTGCTCTGGATGCCGGGAACCGATCATGCCGGCATCGCCACTCAAAACGTGGTTGAAAAAGAATTAGCGTCCAGGGGCACGGATCGGCATGAACTGGGCAGAAAAAAGTTTATCGAGGCCGTATGGGAATGGCGCCAAAGGTACGGCGGTGAAATCATTAATCAGCTCAAACGGCTCGGCGCTTCTTGTGATTGGAAGCGGGAACGGTTCACCATGGATGAGGGGCTGTCGCGAGCGGTGCGCAAGGTCTTTGTCGACCTTTACCACGCAGGCCTTATCTATCGCGATGATTACATTATCAACTGGTGCCACCGCTGCCACACGGCTCTGGCGGACCTTGAAGTCGAACACGAAGAACGTGATGGTCATCTCTATCACATCCGCTATCCGTTTACAAAAAGTGAAGGCGCTATTGTGGTTGCCACGACGAGACCCGAAACCATGCTGGGCGATACGGCTGTTGCCGTTCATCCGGATGATGAACGCTACCGGAATCTTAAATCCGAGTCGGTTACCCTCCCGCTGATGGACAGAGAAATTCCACTTATCAAAGACAGCTATGTGGATATGTCATTTGGCACCGGTGGCTTGAAGGTGACGCCGGCCCATGACCCCAATGACTTTGAAATCGGAATGCGCCACGGCCTGCTTGCTGTTAAGGTTATCGGAGACAACGGCAAGATGACCCCTGAGGCTGGAAAATTTGAAGGTCTGGATCGATTCGAAGCCCGCAAGGCCGTCATAGAAGCCTTGAAAAAAGAAAAGCTGCTTGAAAAGATCGAACCCTATAAGCACAGTGTCGGGCATTGTTATCGCTGTCACACCATGGTCGAACCGAATCTTTCGATGCAATGGTTTGTAAAAGTAAAACCCCTGGCACAAAAAGCAATTGAAGCGGTAAAATCCGGTCAAACCCGCATCATTCCTGATATATGGACCAAGACCTATTATGACTGGTTGGAAAATATTCGCGACTGGTGTATATCCCGCCAGATTTGGTGGGGGCATCAGATACCGGCCTGGACATGTGAGGATTGTGATGAGATGATCGTTGCCATGGAAGCACCCCGGTCCTGCACACAATGCGGCGGTGCAAAGCTGGTGCAGGAAACAGATGTGCTGGATACCTGGTTCAGTTCGGCTCTGTGGCCATTTTCCACCATGGGCTGGCCGGAGAAGACGCCGCTTTTAAAAACATTTTACCCCACATCGGTCCTGGTGACCGCCTTTGACATCCTTTTCTTCTGGGTGGCGCGCATGATGATGATGGGCATCCAATTCATGAAAGATGTTCCCTTTACCGACGTCTACGTTCATGCCCTTGTCCGGGACGAAAAAGGTAAAAAAATGAGCAAATCCACGGGTAACGTCATCGATCCGTTAACGGTAATCGAGCAATACGGAACCGATGCCTTCCGCTTTACCCTGGCAGCTTTTGCCGCCCAGGGGCGCGATGTCAAAATGTCGGAAAAGCGAATCGAGGGATACCGCCATTTTGTGAACAAACTGTGGAACGCCGCCCGCTTTGCGCTGATGCATATCGATCAGCCATACAAGAAGATCAACCTGAACGGTCTTTCTCTTCCGGACCGCTGGATTTTATCTCGTCTCGCTCGGGTCACACAGACAGTCGCCGAGGCTCTCGAAAACTACCGCTTTAACGATGCGGCCGCCGGGGTCTATAATTTTGTCTGGCACGAATTTTGTGACTGGTATCTTGAAGCGATTAAACCGGCGCTTTACGAAAAAGAAGGTCCGCAAAAAAAGAAGACCACCCTTGGTGTTTTATGGCGCGTCATGCATGACACCCTCATCCTGCTGCATCCGTTTATGCCGTTTGTCACCGAAGAAATATGGCATAAACTGCCTGGAACTCAGGGCTCAATAATGAAGGCCGTATTTCCTGCAGATCGAAAGGGCGGCGCTGACATTAGCGCAGAAAATGAGGCAGAAGCTGATATGGAGCTTTTAATCGAACTCATTTCCGCCATCCGAAATATCAGGGGGGAAATGAATATTTCGCCTTCCTTAAATCTGACAGCCACACTTCAAACCAAAGATACGAATATCAAAGCCACCATTGAAGCGCATCAGGATATCATTATCAACCTTGCCAAATTGAACGCTTTTACCATCAATGAGAGCGCTGAAAGGCCAAAGTCTTCAGCCACTGCTGTGGTTGGCGGGGCCATGCTATTTGTTCCCTTGGAAGAAATCATCGATTTTAACAAAGAAGCCCAGCGGCTCGAAAAAGAAATAACCAAGCTGACAAAAGAGTTGGCGACGGTATCAAAAAAGTTAGAAAATGATAGCTTCCTGAACAAGGCGCCGCAAGATGTGGTCGAGCAGGTAAAAGCCAAGCATTCCCACCTTCAGGGAAAACAGCAAAAATTGCAGTCCAATCTGGAACGTATAAGGGAATTTGAAACTCTCAGATGAGTTTCAAATAGGCAAGCTTGAAATCCATAACCCAGACTTGCAGCGACCAAAAAATGATTTATGATCACGAAAGCACGAAAATAAGAAAAAGTAAGAAATGATAAAATTTCGTGCTTCCCTGATTTCGTGTTTTCGTGATTCGTTTTAATAATTTTAACAAAAAAAAGCACAGATTTTTTTCTTTAAAACCCTGAAACCGCACTTCCGCCTTTTTGTCATGAATTAAAATGATTCCCCTGCGCGATACAACACCTACTCGAAACTACCCCATTGTCAACACTACAATTATCGGGATCAACGTTGTTGTGTATTTCATTCAACTTCTCCAGAGCGCTGAAATCGGTAAGTTCATCTACATTTACGGTCTTGTTCCGGCGCGCTATTCAGTTCCCCAGATAGCACAATATTTTACCACCGGACAGCAGGTCTTTTCCCTGGTTTCATTTATGTTTTTGCACGGCGGCTTTTGGCATATTCTCGGCAACATGTGGTCGCTATATATATTTGGTGATAATGTGGAAGACCGCCTGGGTCCCATACGTTACGCGCTATTTTACCTGCTCTGTGGTATCGCCTCCGGGCTTTCCCACATGATGTTGAACTTGCATTCGAATTTGCCGACAATCGGTGCCAGTGGCGCCATCGCCGGTGTAATGGGAGCCTATTTCCTTCTGCACCCCAGATCAAAGATTCTTACGCTCATTCCAATTTTTTTTATTCCTTATTTTATCAATATTCCGGCATTTGTTTTTCTCGGCTTATGGTTTCTGTTGCAGTTTATCAATGCCGCCGGCAGCCAGGGGCTCGGGGGCGGCATTGCCTGGTGGGCTCATATCGGCGGATTTATATTCGGGATGTTGTTTTTAAAGCTGTTTAGCTTGCTGCCGGATACGGGAGTTTCCAATCGCATGCGCCAGTTTACCGCCAAAAGGAAAACGTCTCGTCTCCAGGTAATCCGTCCGGCAGGTTCCGGAAATGACCAGCATTTATACGGTCTCATTAAAATCACACCGTATGAGGCGGTGAAGGGAACCCGCAAACTGGTTAATATTCCGCGGGGATCCCAGAAAAAAATGTTTAACGTAAAGGTGCCGGCAGGAACTCAGGAAGGCAATGTGCTCCGATTGAAAGGTCTGGGGCAGCGGTTGAGATCAGGTGAATTTGGTGATTTGTATTTAAAAATCACCATTGAAGATTAGAAGTGCCTATAAAAACAAGTGACCTAAAATTAAAAGTGAGCTAAAGTGCCTAAAGTTGAGGAATTCTATCATTTAACAGAGGATAGTGAAGAAGTTGCTCAATTTTGTTTCGAGGACGAGGACGACGACGAGTACGAGTACGCCGACAAAAGCGATGCATATGGAATTATAAATCCTACCCGTCCTCGTCCTCGATAGCCAAAAATAGGATTTGCAGCTTTTATAAACGACGGAGCGAAGTGACACCACAACTTTAGGCACTTTAGCTCATTTTAGGCATTTTAGGCACTTTTTCTATGTTAGGCTTTCAGTTTGGATTTTACAGGAGGTTCGGCCAGCAGAACGGACACCCGGTTGCGTCCATTTTGTTTGGAAAGGTACATTGCTTTGTCCGCTCGCCGAATAAATGTGGATAATTCTTCTTTCGGATAGCACTGGGTGACCCCGATACTGATGGTTATCCTGGCCACTTTACCCGGTGCCGGTGTATATTTTTCAGCTTCCAGAGATGACCGGATCCGTTGGGCCACCGTTTTGGCCTCATCACCGGTTGTCTCCGGAAGGATCACCGTAAACTCCTCACCTCCGTAACGATAGGCGGAGTCGTTTGCCCGCAGACAGGATTTGATAATCTGACTGAATTGCACCAGTACCTTATCTCCTTCAAGATGCCCATAGCTGTCGTTGTATTCTTTGAAATTATCAATATCCAGCAGCAGAAGAGAAAGGGGGTGTTTGTATCGGTTGAAGCGATCCACCTCCAATTCAAGCTGGGTATAAAATGACCTTGAATTGTAAAGTTTGGTGAGTCCGTCGGTGATGGCGAGTTTCTGTAACTTCTCCATCATCCGGGTACGTTCCGTACCGAGCTTGCGTTCTTTCAGCACGCGTTTTAACCTGAGCAGCAGCTCTTCAAGCCGCACCGGTTTGATGACAAAATCACTGGCACCGACGTTGATGGCTTCCTCATAAGAATAGTCATCGCTATATCCGGTCACAACAATAACATCGGCTCCGTTATCTTTTTTAATTACTTTGGTCAGTTCAAGCCCGCCCATACCCGGCAGCCGGATATCGGTGACAACAACAGTGAAATTGTTTTTCTTTACTAAATCAAGAGCTTCTTCTGCAGTAGAGGCTGTAAGCGAGGCATACCCGGCGTTGTTGATATACTCCTGCATCGTATTTCTGATGCTTAAATCGTCATCAACGATTAAAATGTGGATATTTGAATTCTTTTTCGCCATCAGTATGCTATTTGCCCGGGTCCCAGAAGAGTTCCGCGGTTGACATTATTTGAACTAATTTGATAAGAAAGCGCTTCTATTTTATTTATTCTATTAATTAATATATCCAGAAAGACAATTTGTGTCAACTTACTTTTAGATTCTTCAACGCTTTCAAGTGCCTAGCGAAATTTAGAAATTAAAGCAGGTTTGACAATACTGACGGTTAAAATGAAAAATATTAGAAATTTCAGCATTATCGCCCATATCGATCACGGCAAATCCACCTTGTCCGACCGACTCATACAGGCTGCCGATGTCATATCGGATCGGGATTTCAAGGATCAAATTCTCGATACTATGGATATTGAACGCGAACGGGGGATCACCATAAAAAGCCAGACAATCTGTCTTCCGTACACATCTGACGATGGCGACACCTATTTTTTAAACCTTATTGACACCCCGGGACATGTGGACTTTACCTACGAGGTTTCGCGGGCCCTGGCTGCCTGTGAGGGGGCTTTGCTATTGATCGATGCCAGTCAGGGCGTGGAAGCTCAGACGCTTGCCAATTTGTACCTGGCGCTGGAGCATAATCTGGAAGTTATCCCGATCATTAATAAAATCGATCTTCCATCTGCCGATGTTGAGCGCGCAAAAAAACAGATTGAGGAGGATCTGGGGCTGGATTCGGAGGCAATACTTCAGATATCGGCCAAGCAGGGACTCGGAATCGATCATGTGCTTGAATCAATTGTAAAAGATTTGCCGTCGCCCAGCGGCAACCCGGACAAGCCGTTAGAGGCACTAATTTTTGATTCTCATTATGATTCCTACCGCGGCACAGTTGTTCATCTACGCATTTTTCATGGTCAGATAACACCGGGGGACACCATCATTTTCACATCCAATCAGGCCGCTTATCGTGTTGAAGAGGTCGGTATTTTTCAACTGGAACGGATCCCCGTGCAAACGCTCTCCGCCGGCCAGGTAGGCTACATTATTGCCGGAATCAAGACCATCAGCGACACCCGCTGCGGGGACACCATCACCCATAAAGATCGTCCCTGTGATGCTCCGCTGGCGGGATTTATAATAACGAAACCGGTGGTTTTTTCTTCCATATACCCGACGGCATCAGATGGATACGAGGAATTGGCCGCCGGCATGGAAAAGCTTAAATTAAATGATGCAGCACTGATGTACGAAAAGGATACATCGGTGGCCCTGGGTTTTGGCTTCCGCTGTGGCTTTTTAGGGCTTTTACATCTCGAAGTCGTACAGGAAAGACTGGAACGCGAATACGACCTCTCGCTTATTCTGACGGCGCCATCGGTTCAGTATCAGTTGGTCATGAATGACGGATCCGAAATGACTATCGATAACCCCGCCTACTATCCCGAGCCGACTCGAATCGCGACGACGCGCGAACCCTTTATTCGGGCATCCATTATCATACCGGATCGCTATATGGGGGCGGTAATGACTTTGTGCCTTGAGCGGCGTGGAATTAACAAAACCTATCACTACCTTATCAGCGATCGTCTGGAAATGGTATTTGAGATGCCGCTGGCAGAAGTCATTTATGATTTCTATGACCGCCTCAAATCTTTAACCCAGGGTTACGGCTCCTTTGATTACGACTTAATCGACTATCGCGAAACCGATCTGGTCAAACTGGATATTTTAATTAATGGCGAGCGGGTGGATGCCTTATCGCAACTGGTTTACAAAGACAATGCCGTCGCGCGAGCCAGAAACGCCTGTGAAAAATTGAGACAGGAAATTCCGAAGCAGATGTTTAAAATCGCCATCCAGGGAGCTCTCGGCGGCAACATCATCGCGCGTAAAACGATTTCGGCCCTTAGAAAAGATGTTACCGCCAAATGCTACGGCGGAGACATCACGCGCAAACGCAAACTGCTCGAAAAACAGAAAAAAGGCAAAAAGCGAATGAAAATGGTTGGTAAAGTAATGATTCCGCAATCGGCGTTTTTGGCGGTGCTGAAGTCCGGATCCGACTAATTCGATTGTGGATTGCGGCTTATATTGAGCTTGAACATAAATCATTCCTGGTATAAATCATATTCAACACTAAAATTAATTCTTGAGGAAGATTATGGGTAAAACAGTTGCTGAAAAAATTTTCGATTCTCACCGCATCGACAATCCCTCCGATAATATTCATGTATTGCGACTCGATGCCGTTTTCTGTCACGAAATTACAACCCCGATAGCCATCAACGATCTGATTGCAAGGGGTAAAGACCGGGTGTTTGACACCCAGAAGATTAAAGCGGTGATCGATCATGTCACCCCCGCTAAAGATTCAAAGACCGCCTCCCAGGGAAAAATTTTAAGGGATTGGGCGCGACGTCACCAAATCCATGATTTTTTTGATATCGGCAGAAATGGCATCTGTCATGTGCTTTTCCCCGAAAAAGGCTTTGTCAGACCGGGGCATACCATCATTATGGGAGATTCCCACACCTGTACACACGGCGCCTTTGGTGCCTTTGCCGCCGGTGTAGGCACCACGGATCTTGAAGTGGGTATTTTAAAAGGTATTTGTGCCTTTCATTATCCGAAAACCATCAAAATCGATGTTACCGGAACACTGCCCGCCGGTGTGTTTGCCAAAGACGTTATCCTATCCATCATCGCAAGACTGGGCGTTAATGGCGCTACCAATAAAATTATTGAATTTGCCGGACCGGTGATAACAGCCATGAGCATGGATGCCCGCATGACCCTGTGCAACATGGCCGTTGAAGCCGGCGCCACCAGTGGTATTTGCTATCCGGACCAAACGACGCTGGCGTATCTTTGGCCGTTTATTCAAGATGAGTATCCTGACAAATCCGAAGCGTTGAAAGCTTTTAAGAAATTCCGGCCGGATTCGGACGCAACTTACGAAGAACAAATTGAACACGATGTCTCGCAGCTGGAGCCCCTCGTGACGTATGGATTTAAGCCGGATAAGGTGCAGCCGGTTAAGGAAATGCAGGCAACCGAAATTGACCAGATTTACATCGGCTCCTGCACCAACGGCCGCATCGAAGATTTGAGAATCGCCGCGCAGGTTTTAAAAGGACACACGATTAACGACAATGTTCGCGGTATCGTATCTCCGGCCACACCCAAAATTTTCAAGCAAGCGCTGGACGAGGGCATTATGAGTGTTTTTATGGATGCCGGCTTTTGTGTAACCAATCCCACCTGTGGTGCCTGTTTAGGCATGAGCACCGGCGTTCTGGCAGAAGGCGAAGTATGCGCATCTACCACCAATCGTAATTTCAGAGGTCGCATGGGCAAAGGCGGCATGATCCATTTAATGAGCCCGGCCACCGCCGCTGCCTCCGCCATTGCCGGCCATATTGCCAACTCGCCCCTGTTTAAGGGATAACAATCGAAAGGATTGGATTAGGCATGAATACAATAAAAAACTTCACCGGTAAGGCATTGTTTTTGGATCGGATAGATATCAACACCGACGAAATCATTCCCGCCAAGTACCTGACCGAAATCTCCAAAGAAGCTCTGGGACCACACCTGTTTGAAGATATTACACTGGATGGGTTTGATTCGACCCGCGATATCAGCGGTAAAAGCGTTATTATCAGTCGTGTCAATTTCGGCTGCGGTTCATCCAGAGAGCATGCGCCCTGGGTCCTGGAAGTAAACGGAATCAATCTGGTTATTGCGGAGAGCTTCGCACGTATCTTCAGGCAAAATATGTTCAACTGCGGCATGCTGGCAGTTGAGCTACCCTCACCTGTCATCGATCATCTCTTTGAAACCTGCGCGCATAAAGAAACGACCGTGACAACGAATCTGGAAAAACAGGTGTTCAACATTAAAGCCGGCGAAAAAGAAGAAGAAATCAAATTTTCACTTCCCGATTTTGACCGCGCACTTGTAGAAGCCGGCGGCTGGGTGGAATACGCCGATCGTAATTATTGAACATATGAATCCCAAACCCCTCATTACCCTGCAAAACACATCCGTTCGTTTGCGAGACAAGCCTTATCTTCAGAACACTTCCTGGCAGATCAATACCAATGAACATTGGGCAATACTGGGCCCCAACGGGTCAGGCAAGACCACATTTGCAAAATCACTCTTTGGCGGAGTTCCGGTCGTACGGGGAAATATCATATTTCATTTTTCAAAAGAAAATCGTCAGAATCCGGCCAGTATTGCAAATGCGATTGGATATGTTTCGCCCGAACTGCAGCGCGACATTATCGAACGCGAAAACCTGGAAGATAGTTTTCGAGACTTTAGCGGGAAAATTTATGACGTTACAACGGTAAAAAATCTCATTTTGGACAAAATGATTAAGCCAGTGGATGGGGCTCAATATGAAAAAAGATTGAGTCAGATAGCCAAAAAGATGAGAATCGAAGCCCTGCTGGAAAGAGATATAAAATCGTTATCCACCGGAGAGATGAATACCGCCTTAATCACAAAAGCATTATTAAAGCGCCCAAGGCTGCTGATATTGGATGAACCCTTTGAGGGATTGGATCAACAATCACGAAATTCTTTAGCAAATACCATCAATGATTTAATGCGCACAAACATCCATCTTATTTTAATTACCCACAGATTCGAGGAAATTATTTCCAATATAACACACGTATTGCTTTTAAAGCAGGGCCAAATTTATAAGGAAGGCAGAAAAGAAGACGTTTTCACGACGGACAACATCAACCGGGTATACGAAATGGACAAGCGTTCGATTCAACCGGATCCACATAAATTATTGAACGCATTACCCGCATTAAAGAGAAAAAGACCGCTGCTCTCTCTAGATAAAAAAACCGCTGAAGCCAGAGTTTTAATTGAGATGAAAAATGTAACGGTTAAATACAATCGCAAACGGATCCTTGATAGATTTAACTGGATTGTAAAGCATGGCGAAAACTGGGCGATCATAGGGCCGAAAGGGGCCGGCAAATCAACTATTTTAACATTGATATGCGGCAACAATCTGCAAGCCTATGCCAATGAAATCTATCTTTTTGGGAAAAAAAGAGGCTCGGGTGAAAGTATCTGGGATATAAGAAAAAAACTCGGTTATATCTCATCCGACCTGCAGCTTCGACAGCGTAAAAATATTGACGCCTTTGATGTCGTCTGTTCAGGCTTTTTTGATTCAAACGGGCTGTATAAAAGATGCAGTTCAGAAGAGTTAGCAATTGCCAAAGAATGGACCCATTTTTTAGGCGTTGATGAATTAGCTGATCAGAAATTCGGTCGCCTCTCCCACGGCCAACGCCAGTTGATTCTTATCGCCCGGGCAATGGTCAAATCTCCTGAAATTCTTATTTTAGATGAGCCTTTTCAAGGGCTGGATATTAAAAACAAATCAAAATTGCAGCGCATCCTTGAATATCTTGGCGCCCACACGCATACGAATTTAATCTACGTACCGGATCCGGATACGGAGATCTTAAGCTGTATGACCCATGAATTGACTATGCAGCGTGGCAAGGTAATAAACAGCCGCTCCTTGAGAACCTGAAAAAACGACCTGTAACGATTATTCACCACAGAGAGCGCAGAGCGCACAAAGAAAATTATTAAAAACATCTAAACGATCTCTATCCTTCTTATTTCAATCTCCGTGTTCTCTGTGTTCTCCGTGGTAAAAAAATAGCTGATTTGACGAAACTGACTCTGCCGGCTTCCTTGCTTCCCTTTATCCGGTTTCGACGGTATTGCGGATCGTTCCGATTTTTTCCACCCAGCACTCAACAATGTCTCCGGCGTTTAGCAGCACCGGAGGGTCCCTGAAAATTCCGACTCCCGAAGGCGTTCCGGTGGAAATAATGTCGCCGGGCACAAGCGTTATGTCTTCGCTGATAAAACTAATGATGGAAGGGATATCAAATATCATATCAGCGGTGCTTCCGTTTTGCATGATTTCCCCATTGATGCGTGCGGTTAATTTTAGATTTTGAAAATCTTCGACCTCATCGACCGTAACCAGTGCCGGGCCTAACGGGGCAAAGGTATCGAAAGATTTACCGCGAAACCATTGGGAATCGGCAAACTGAGCTTCCCGGCCGGATACGTCGTTCATTACCGAAAACCCGGCGACATAATTCAGGGCATCTTCAGGTGAAATGCGCTTACCCTCCCGTCCAATAACCACAGCCAGTTCAACCTCCCAATCGATCTGGTTGCAGCTTTGAGGTAAGATAATCGGATCAAAGGGTCCGGCAAGGGTATTCTGAGTTTTACAGAATAATAGCGGCTTTTGCGGTTTTTCAAAGCCGCTTTCTTCTTTGTGGTCGAGGTAATTTAAACCCAGGCATATAATCTTGGAAGGCCGATGTAGCGGACAGCCGAACCGGACATCCATTTTCCGGCCGGTGTCCTCTATGTGCTCGATTCGTTTCAGCCAGCCGTCCCTAAAAAAGGATTCCCCGATATCCGGTATCTCCGGAAAAATTGCTCTTAAATCAACAATTTTATCCTTCTGCCATAACCCCGGCTTTTCCCGGCCGGGGGCACCAAACCGGATCAATCGCATCAGTTATCCCGCTTTCTTTTTTAGTCCATCCTGAAAGCACTTCTCCCCATACCAATCAATCTGTCGACAGATGCCGCGAATGATGCTCACTTCTTTGGTCCGCAGTTTCATGCGCGTACCAAACTGTCGAATACTATTCATAAAATATTCAGGATTTTCAGGCTGAATGTAGCTGATTCTCACCAGGATATCTTTTAATTGAGCATACATGCCGTCCAGTTCATGCCGGTTAGCGAATTGCGGCACAAAGGTTTTAGCCTTCGGCTGATTATAACGCCGCAATTCATAGCATATGATCATCACGGCCTGGGCCAGGTTCAATGATGAAAATTCGGCAGTCGGGATATTGATCAGCTCATGGCAAAAGCGGATATCTTCATTGGTTAGCCCGCGATCTTCCGGACCAAATAACAGGGCCACCCGATTATTCTCGGAAATGGGCGCCAGTTTTTGTGCCAGTCTGGTCGCCGTACCAACAAGCTGCCGTTGCCCGCCCAACCGGGCTGTCGTGCCGACGATATAGTTTAAAGGCTCAAGAGCAGTCTGCAAGTCTTCATAAACCAGCATTTGTTCGATCACGTCAATGGCGGCATGCGTCGCCATTTTTAAAATCCGTGACAGGTCACAATTTTGCGGATCCACAACAATCAGCTGTTCAAATCCCATGTTACGCATCGCCCGGGCAGCCGCACCGATATTTTCCGGGTATCGAGGTCGGCTCAGGACAATGCAAACATTTTTAAGATTGACGGTGGCGGGCATCAGCTGACAATTTCAAGGTTGTTAAAATAATAGGTCATTTCAAAAGCAGCGGTCTCCGGAGCGTCTGAACCGTGAACTATATTTTTTTCAATATCCGTTGCAAATTCCCTGCGGATGGTCCCTTCAGCTGCTTCCTTATAATGGGTAGCGCCCATCAGTTCACGGTATCGGGCAATGACATTTTCACCTTCAAGAATCATCATCACTGCCGGCCCGGAGCTCATAAAATCGGTCAGGCTCTCAAAAAACGGCTTTCCTTTATGCACGGCATAAAAGCCTTCGGCCTGCTTTTTTGTGAGATGCAGCATCTTCATCGCCACGATGTTAAAATCACTGCCTTCAAGTCGTTTAATCACCTCACCGATAAGTCCCCGTGAAACACCGTCTGGTTTAACAATCGCCAGTGTTCTTTCCATAATCGTCATTCCCTTTCCTTTCTTAGAGTAGAATCTATCTTAAAAATAGTAGATTGCGTCTCCCGCTTGAAAGCGGGACTTCGCATTTGATTTTCAAAATTAAGGTGCTCAGCAAGGCGCGAGATTAAGTAGCTCAAACTAAAATCGGTTTGACGAACCCCTTAATATTCATAAAGATAGATGTGAAATCCCGCTTTGGCGGGGCAACAAAGCCCTTGGGTGTTAGCTGCATTTTTGAGATAGATTCTAGTTCAGGGTGCCATAACAAACGGCTACTCGCAAGTCAACACTTGGCATTTCTCGGCTGTCTGTTGCCCTTCGTTTAAGGTTGCGCGGGTTTTTAAACGGCAGAAATGCTCAGTTAACCGCAACCGACCGTGGGCCACTGGCAACAAACATTTATTCCGGTTGACAAGCAAAACGTCACTTTCTATTATTTAAGGGAACGATAACCAATAAAAAGGTAAATCCAAGGTTGCCTAAAGTCCTTGAGTCTTGCGATTGTGGAGTACTGGAGTGATGGAGCATCGGAGTGTTGCAAAAAGATATCCAACTTTTAACCATTACTCCAGTACTCCACAATTAATTTAAAATGAAAACCACCCGGTGGATTAGCCTTCTTTTCGGTTACAGATCTGGTATTTAATCACCTAATGCATAGGATTAAATTAATAGGGAGCTGCCATGCCCATCTACGAATTCTATTGTAACGACTGTAATACCATCTTTAATTTTTTCTCCAAAACCGTAAACACCACTAAAAGACCCAAATGCCCCAGGTGCAAGATAAAAACCCTTTCCAGACAGCTGTCGGCTTTTGCATTTGCCGGTAAGGCCAAAGAGGACAGCAACGCGGATGATCTGCCGTTTGATGAAAATAAAATGGAAAAGGCAATGCAAATGCTGGCAGGCGAAGCGGATAAAATCAACGAAGATGACCCCCGGCAGGCGGCCAATCTTATGCGCAAGCTTTCAGATATGACCGGCCTCGAACTGGGAGCCGGTATGAATGAAGCTTTAAAACGAATGGAGGCCGGGGAAGACCCGGATGCCATCGAAGCCGAAATGGGAGATTTGTTAGAGGACGAGGAACCTTTTCTCTTACCCGATAAAAAAGGAGCTGCTAAAAAGAGTAAAAGACCGGCACCGGCGAAGGATGAAACCTTATACGACCTCTGAAATAATTAATTTGAACCGCAGAACAAGGAATTTCGAATATCGAATATCGAAGTTGAAAAATGAATCCTTTCGTTCTACCAACTTCTGCGGTTGGACATTCCTTGTTCGATATTCGATATTCAGGATCAAAAATTACTGAGTAGGGCGGCCCACCGTGGCCGCCGTCGCCGGTTTAGGTCGGCACGGTGGCCGACCCTACGATATGAGAACGAATAAGAGATAACCTGGTAACAGTTTTAGGGAGAAAGACATGGATAAGGATATATTGGAAAAAATAGAAATTCAGCAGGGTGACATCACCCAGCTGGATGTGGATGCGATTGTCAATGCGGCCAATACGAAGATGCTGGGCGGTGGGGGCGTAGACGGGGCCATTCATCGGACTGCCGGTTCGAAATTATTGGAAGAGTGTCGGGCCATCGGCGGTTGCCCCACCGGTGAAGCCAGGATTACCAAGGGATACAATCTTCGGGCCCGCCATGTTATTCATACCGTCGGGCCGGTGTACAGCGGAAAACCCAAAGATAGCCAGCTGTTGACCAACTGTTATTTAAACAGCTTAAAGCTGGCCGTTGACAATAACCTTGCCACAATTGCTTTTCCGGCAATTAGCTGCGGGGTATACGGGTATCCCGATCGAAGATGCCTGTAAAATCGCAGTGGATATCGAGCTACGAGTTTTTAAAGCGCAATCCGTCCCTCAAAAAAATTATTTTTGTCCAATTTTCGCCGAAGGATTATGCGGTTTATGAGGCCTATTTTAAATCGACATCTCCGTCTTAATGACAATCAACGTAACGGTCCCGTTTCATTGGAATAGTGCCTGCGACAGCAGACCATCGGGTCAATAACGAATAAAACCCATGACTTATAATCCAATATTTAGGGATGTCGGTTCGTGTTACAGACGCCCCGCGCGTAGGGTCGTCCATTTTAGATTTGACAAATTGCATGGCCATAGTTAACATTTAAGGAAATTTCATGTAAATCCGGCCGGATTTCCCGAGCTGAGCTGAAAACATGCAAGGAGGATTAAAATATTATGGTTGAAGTTACTGAAGAAGCCGCAAAACAGATTCAGGAATACTTTAAAGACAAAGAGGTCACACCGATTCGGATCTTTTTGAATGCAGGCGGTTGAGGAGGCCCTTCCCTGGCCATGGCTCTGGATGAGCTTAAAGACAACGATAATGTGTTCGATGTAAATGGTTTTCAATTTGTCATGGAAAAAGAATTCTATGAAAAAGCACAACCTGTAAAAGTCGATTTTTTGGGATACGGGTTTAAAATTGATTCCAGTATCGATTTCGGTGCCAGCGAATCCGCATGCGGAAGTTGTAGTACAAGCGGAAACTGTTCCGACTAAATCTCGAAACCGAAAGACAAAAGGGCGGCACTACCCAAAAGTGTCGCCCTTTTTTCATTCATGAAACTGACACCCGAACCGTATCGCTATCGCCATTTATTCTGGGAGACCGGAATGATCGGGCAGGTGCTGTACCTGGAAGCTGAAGCCCACGGTCTCAGAGGCACGGGAATCGGCTGTTTTTTCGATGATGCCGTCCACGAAATAATGGGTTTCAATGACAATCACTATCAAAGTCTCTATCATTTCACTGTCGGCAAACCGATTGAAGACCCGCGATTGACAACCTATCTGCCATACGATCACCTAAAAAATAAACGCTAAATAATTAATTTGCCATATCCTACTTCTCCTAAAACGACTTAAGCGCTTCCTGCACCTGGTTGATCAGACCCGGAAGTTCATCGGCAGTAATCAAGTAAGCAACTGACGTGTTGGCGGTCCCTCCCACGGAAACCCTATGCGCAGCCATTTCTGTCGCATGTTTGAGATACGCCGCAACTATAACGGCTGTAGCCTGATTCACAATCAGGGCAGCCTGATCAGCTCGGCTCATCGACGAGCTGTCCAAAGTCGGTAGAACAAAATTGATTCCATTTTCCATGTCGCATCTCCTTTCTAATTTAGCCGCCTATGATTGTCGCTAAATGGAAAATTCTATTTATATCAGCATTATAGTTTTACAGGACTAGTATAATTCATAAATAGACGATGACAAGTTAAGTAATGTTTAATTCCGAGAAAGGAGCACCCTCTGCTTTAAACATTGCGAATGGCTGTTCGAGTACCTATTCTTTTAGGCACAGCTTATATTTCTCACAAAAAATTGAATGGATCCGAAAGAAAACTTCGAACTTCGAAATTCCTTGTTCGACCTGCCCGCCACCACGCCCGCCATGCAAGCAAGGCGTTGCGGGCGGGTCGCGAGCCGCCACGTCCGCCATCAGCTGCGCCTCAGGCAATGCCGGGCGGGCTCAGGCGAGGCCCCGCAATCGCGGGACTTCACATCTGGTCTTATGAAGTCACTGTGTTCAGCGGGCGGGTATTCGGTATTCGATAGACATTGCCTCTTTAAATTAGCGGCAATGTTTTATAATTAGGAGAAGAGAATGCCCTCTAATAGATTAATCAATGAAAAAAGTCCTTATTTACTGCAGCATGCTCATAATCCGGTGGACTGGCATGCCTGGTCTGAAGAGACGTTTGACCTGGCGAAAAAGCAAAACAAGCCGGTTTTTATTTCAATCGGCTATGCCACCTGTCATTGGTGTCATGTTATGGAAAAAGAATCGTTTGAAGACGAAGAGGTCGCCCGGGTTCTGAATGATATATTTATCAGTATCAAAGTAGACCGGGAGGAACGACCGGATATTGATGCCGTGTATATGGCTGCCTGCCAGATGTTAACCGGAAGCGGTGGTTGGCCCTTGAACCTTTTCCTTACGCCGGATAAAAAACCTTTCTTCGCCGCAACTTACCTCCCCAAACGCAACCGTTTTGGCCGAGCCGGCCTGATCGATCTGTGCCAACAGGTAGACACCCTGTGGAAGTCCGAAAACGACAAAGTGAATTCCTCAGCCGCCGGTATTGCTGCCACACTGGACCGGGCATTTACCTTTTCAGCTGCCGATGAACCCGGCGAATCTCTCCTGGATCATGCATTTCAGCTGATCTGGCAGGGCTACGATTCAAAATACGGTGGCTTCGAAAGCGCCCCCAAATTTCCAACGCCCCATCGCTTGCTTTTTTTGCTGCGCCGCTACGACCGTACCGGGGACGCCAAGGCGCTAAAAATGGTGGAAAAAACCTTGAAAGCTATGCGGCTGGGTGGAATCTGGGACCACGTCGGCTACGGTTTTCACCGCTATTCTACGGATCAAGAATGGTTGTTGCCGCATTTTGAAAAAATGCTATACGACCAGGCCCTCATCGCCCAGGCCTGTTTAGAAACCTATCAGATCACCCAGGATGAATTTTATGCCCAAACAGCGGATGAAATCTTTACCTATGTATTAAGAGATATGACATCCCCGCAAGGCGCATTTTTCTCGGCCGAAGATGCCGACAGCGAGGGCGAAGAAGGTAAATTTTATGTATGGACGATTGGCGAATTCAGAAATGTGTTGGGTGACAGCGATTCGGAGGTATGGGAAAAAATATTCAACCTGAAACCGGATGGCAATTTTACCGACGAAGCCGGCGGACAAAAAACCGGAACCAACATCCTTCATCTGGATAAAACCCTGAGTCAATGGACCCGGGAGTTGAAACTGACGGAACAAGAAGTAGACACGCAATGGGGAAAAATCCGCCAAAAATTGTATCAATCCCGTAAGGATCGGATTCATCCTTTAAAGGATGATAAGATTCTGACCGACTGGAATGGTCTGATGATCGCTTCTCTGTCTCTGGGTGCCCGGATACTGAATAAACCCGAATACGCCCGGGCCGCAGATAAATCAGCGCGGTTCATCCTGACAAAAATGCGGGATAATAACGGCAAGCTGTTTCATCGCTTCAGAGACGGTGAGTTGGCCATCGAAGCGCAAGCTGCTGATTATGCCTTTTTCATAAACGGGCTGCTGAATTTATACCAGGCAACGTTTGATTTAACGTACGCTGAAGAAGCGGCAACGCTGCAAAAAACCATGCTGCGCGATTTTTGGGATGATACCAAAGGTGGTTTTTTCTCAACCGCGAATCAAAGCGCCGAGCTTCCGGTGCGGCCCAAGGAACTCTATGATGGTGCCATTCCCTCGGCCAATTCGGTATCATTATTGAATCTGCTCTGGTTATCGCGATTGACCGGTGATCCCAAATGGGATACTAAAGCCCATGATCAGGTGCGGGCCTTTGCCGGAACGGTAAAATCACAGCCAACGGCATTCACCTATTTTCTGCTGGGCGTTGATTTTGCCATTCGCCCGGGCCAGGAAGTGGTCATTTCCGGCGAACCTGATACAAGCAACGCCCAGAAACTGCTGGCAGCCTTGAACCTTAATTTTACACCCAATAAAGTGACCCTGCTCAAATCGGACCAAAATGCCGAACGGCTGGCTAAATTTGCTGGCTATACAGACGGCCTGCAGTTAATTAAAGGCCAGGCCACTGCCCATGTGTGTAAAGGCTTTGCCTGCAAGGAGCCTACCACTGATGTGCAGGCAATGGTTGACCGTATTCTGGGAAATAAACATAATGGATAGTGAATATCGATGGGTTGACTAAAATCAAAAATTTTCCGACGAACCAGAGACGGTTTTTTCTCACATGAACGCCACTGAACCCGCCTCGTTGAGAAAACAATTAATAAAATGGTATTTAAATCATCGCCGAGATTTACCTTGGCGCCGATCGGACGATTCCTATCATATATGGGTATCCGAGGTTATGTTGCAGCAAACCCAGGTAAATACAGTATTAAAATACTACCATCGGTTTCTAAAAACGTTTCCGAACATTAAAAAATTGGCGCGAGCTGATCTGCAGGATGTTCTCAAAGTTTGGGAAGGGATGGGATATTACGCCCGGGCTCGAAACCTGCACCGGGCCGCAAGCGTTGTCGCAAACGATTATGGTGGCCGGATTCCGAATTCGTGGGAGGATTTACGAAGCTTACCCGGTATCGGCGATTATACCGCAGCTGCGGTGTTGAGCATTGCCTTCAATCAGCCATACCCGGTCGTTGACGGCAATGTCAAAAGAGTATTGGCCCGCTTGCATAAAATGGGTGCACCGGTCAATCAAGCGCGTTCATACCCTGTTTTCAAAGATGCCGCCGGCAAGCTGCTGGATCCCAAACAGCCGGGTATTTTTAATCAAGCCATGATGGAACTCGGCGCCTTAATCTGCAAGCCTAAAAATCCTGTGTGCGATGCCTGTCCATTAGATCACCTGTGTCTGGCGTTTAAAACCCGGCAGGTCGCCAAATTTCCGAAACGTAGGAAGTCCCGGGCCACGCCACAATATCACATCACGGTGGGTGTTATTTTTAAAGACGATCGGGTTCTGATTACCCGGCGTAAAGCCGAAGGGCTGCTGGGGGGATTATGGGAATTTCCGGGTGGTAAGATCAAACAAGGCGAATCAGCTGAAGCGGCCTGCATCAGGGAAATCAAAGAAGAAGTTAATCTTAAGGTACGGATTGACAGCCATTTGACCCGGGTGAAACACGCCTATACGCATTTTAGAATTATCATGGAAGTTTTTTGCTGCCGGTATGTATCCGGTAAGGTAAAATTGCACGGACCGACTGCTCATCGCTGGATACGGATCGAGGAATACAAAAACTATCCGTTTCCGAAAGCCAATCATAAGTTCATACCGCTCCTGGAGCAGAAGCAAGGTTTTGATTAGGAGCGCAGCGACGTCATCTACAATGGTCGATATCCTTCTTATCCAGCCTCCGATTCGGGATTTTTATCTCACAACCAAACGCACGATCCCTTACGGACTGGCCAGCATCGCCGCCGGACTGTTAGAAGGCGGTTTTTCAGTGGAGATCATAGATTCATTAGCCACCCCAAAATCACGGGTTGTCGATCTGCCGCCGGAAATGTCTTATTTACAGCCTTATTACGGTAAATCTGATCAGTCCCCCTTCGCGCTGTTTCATCATTACAAGCATTTTGGATACAGCTATGACTCCATCGGGCAGCGGGTTAAAAAAGCCCAACCCTTCCTGGTGGGTATTTCATCCCTTTTTTCCGCCTATGCCGAGGAGGCCGTCAAAACCGCGCAAATCGTCAAGCACAATCATCCGGCTTGCAGCATTGTATTAGGCGGTCACCACCCCACTGCCCTGCCGGAACGCGTTATGGAATCTTCAGCAGTGGACTTTGTCATGCGGGGTGAAGGTGAGGTATCAATGACGTTGCTGGCCGAGGCACTTCAAAACGGATTGGGCTTCGATGAAATACCGGGGCTTGTTTACCGTAAATTGGATGGCGGCCTGCACGTCAGCGAAACCGCCACCATGCGCAATCCGGATGATTATCCCTTACCGGCCACTCAGCTGTTGAACCAGCGCTATTACAGTCGTAATAAAAAAGCGGCTGCCGTAATTGTTACCAGCCGTGGATGTCCCATGAAGTGCACCTACTGCGCCGTGGGCGCATCATCGCCGTTTAACTATCGCAGAAAGAGCGTGAAATCCGTAATCGTTGAGATCGAAAATTCGATAAACCTTTACGATACCGGATTTATCGATTTTGAAGATGAAAACCTGTCGCTGGATCGAAACTGGTTTTTGCAACTGTTAAATGAAATCAGCCGGCGGTTTAATGGACATCAGCAGGAACTCAGGGCCATGAACGGGCTGCTTCCCTCTTCGCTGGACGAGCAAGTCATCGGCGCCATGAAAGCAGCCGGTTTCAAGACGTTGAACCTGTCGCTGGGCACTACCTCAAATGCGCAACTCAAGCGATTTCAGCGACCCGATGTTCGCAAAGCATTTGAGCGTGCTCTAAATCTTGCAGAGATCCATGACCTGCAAGCCGTCGGTTACATAATTATCGGGGCCCCGTTTCAAGAAGCAGCAGATTCGCTCAACGACATCCTCTACCTGGCTAAGCGCAGAGTTCTTGTCGGCACCTCTGTCTTTTACCCGGCACCGGGCAGCATGGATTACGCGCTGTGCGCTTCAATGGGGTTGTTGCCCAAAAATTTTTCCGGTATGCGATCCAGCGCTCTGCCCATATCCCATACCACCACACGCAAAGAATCGATAACCCTCCTGCGTCTGAGCCGAATTGTTAATTTTATGAAGCACCTCATCGATCGCGGTCAGCCTATACCGGATCCTTCTCCTGCCACCGGCCGCATCGAAAATCCGAAACAAAGAGAGACCGCCGGAAAACAACTGCTAAAATTTTTTCTCTATGATGGAATAATCAGAGGGGTCAACCCGAACGGTGAGGTCTTTGAGCATGACACCTGCCCGCAACTGAGTAACCGATTCCTTGCCGGGCTAAATTCCAACCGCATCCGGGGATGTGAAAGTTGATTTACGCGCACCCGTTTTTTCTGACTGACAATAGATTCTAACCTATTAATTTTAATTCACTTAATACGCTTTTCTAAAATCAATCACATTCATCATTTCACCGGATTTTTGGACATATGCTTTCAGATTATGCTGCATGATTTCCATCGCCCGTTTCATATAGTGCGGAGAGACGCCGGCAATATGGGGCGTAAGAATCACATTTTCTAATTTCCATAAAGCGCTGTCTTCAGGTAAGGGCTCTTCTTCATACACATCGGCGACCAATCCAGCAATACGTTTGGCTTTTAAAGCTTCCACCAGGTCGGTCTGATTCACTGTCGGTCCTCTTCCGATGTTGATAAAACAGGCGGTCGCTTTCATTGAGCCGAAATAGCGCTTATCAATGATTCCTTTTGTATCTTCTGTCAGCGGCAGCAAGTTAATGACATAATCGCTTTCTTTGAAAACCGCCTCCATTTCTTCGGGCCCATACACCCGGTCGACATGTTCTACTGCTTGCGGTTCTTTCTGGACGCCGATGACCCGCATTCCAAAAAAAGAGGCCTTTTTGGCAATTTCTTTACCAATACTGCCCAGGCCGACAATTCCGACCACCTGACCGTAAATTTCTGTCTGCGGCATCGCGCGGTCCCATATTCCTTTCACCTGATTGCGATGCATCACGTGAAAATTGCGGGCCAGATTGATCATAGCGGCAATGGCATACTCAGCCATATGAATTTGGTGGACGCCGCGCACGTTCGTTAAAATAATTCCGCGTTTCTTGATTTCTTTGAGCGGCAGGTTATCAACCCCGGCGGTTATGGCCTGGATCCATTTTAGATTGGGTGCCAATGCAAGTAATTTCGCATCAAACTTAGCCATAAAGGTGAAGAGGATCTCCATATCCGATAGATATTCTCTCAATTCAGACTCATCGCTACAGGATATAAATTCAAATTGGTTGGCAATTTGCTTTAACTGGATTATAGACGCTTCTGGAAATTCAAAATAAATCAGACATTTTTTCATCGGTTTTCAGGCTCCAACACTCCAGTACTCCAAGACTCCAATAATTTTTTTTTAGCGAGGTGTTATACGAATGAAAAAAAAATACGACCCCCGGATGCATTCAGCCGAGCATCTTCTTAATCAAACCATGGATCGCATGTTTCAATGCGGTCGTTGCTTTAATGCGCATATCGAGAAGAAAAAATCAAAATGTGACTATCATCTTTCCCGGCCGCTGACAGCGGATGAAATCCAAGAAATTCAAAGCCGTGTCAACCGTATTGTCCAGTCCGATCTGCCGGTAAATGAAATATTTATATCAAAAACAGAGGCACTCAACAAATTCAACGCTGATAAACTGCCCGACGATGTCGCTGACAGCATCCGGGTCGTCAGTATCGGCGATTACGACCACTGCCTCTGTATCGGTCCCCATGTCAAATCAACCGTCGATATCGGCGAGTTTCAGATCACATCCACCGCCTTTGAAGATGGTGTCCTGCGAATACGGTATAGGCTTGAAGCCGGTTGAGTGAGGGCCCCCGGCCCTGCCTTTAAAGCAGCTATTTGGCGATAGATAACGAGGACGAGGACGAGGACGAAGCGAAGGAGGGTAACCTAACCTCCTACTCGTCCTCGTGCTCGTCCTCGATAATGGTATTTCTTGGATAGATTCTAAAAAAGTTGTAGGCGCGTTCGATAAACATCAATAACAACCTGCGGATCATCGGTAGTGACAATATTATCCTTAATCCAGTCGGGGGCACGACCGCGGGTGACCATTTCATTGATCTGGTCATCGATGCCGTTCCAGAATCCTTTGCGGCCCTCTGTGTCAAATAAAATAACCGGAACCGGCTCCAGAATGGACAGTTTCATGTTACATAGTGTAATACCCAGTTCCTCAAGTGAACCCAGACCGCCGACATTAAAGATCGGAAATGATGCGACCTCAAACCATTTCTGCCTGCTATGGCGGCAGGTGGCTTGAAAAACCTGGCAAAAATCGACGTCGGTGGTCATGGATTGATCTGTGATGTCCAGAAAATTGGCTCCCGACAAAATGCCGCGCATCCGCGCCAGGGTATTGGCCTGTTCCATAACGCCGCTTCCGCCCCCGGTGACAATTCCGATACTTTGGCCCCAAAACGCGATAAGAGCGTCCATAAGATTTCCCAGACGCGCTTCGCCGTCCTCTGAAAGCCGCATATTTGATCCGTAAAAAGCGAAAAGCATCGATTTGTGAAAGTCCGCCAGCCGTTCCGGCAGCACAAAATAACCCATCCCATCGCGCATGGTATGAACCATCAGACAGCCATTTAATCCGGACACCCAGTATACCTCGATCCCAAAAGCATGGTATTCTTGAAGGCGATTGTGATCCAGTTGTGATAGAAAAGGCCCATGCTCGCAGGAAGGCTCAAAAAAATAAAGTGCCCGTATTCTCCCTTCATATGCCAGGTTGATAATGTCGCGATGCTCAAGCAAATTGGGAAAATACTTCATGGCCAGAACTGCAGGTGAATCCTTTAAAGCCTCACCAAGTTTGGATGTGGCGTATTCATGACTGCATTCACTATTTGGCGAAAAGTCCGGTCGGGCTACGGCACACAACGCTTTGGTCGCATCACAGGCCTGGTCGGGGCCGTTTAAATAGATACGGGCGGTTTTTATCGCATCTGTCTCATCTGAAATGACCGCAACGGGTTTTTCCAGGTAATGGCAACTGCCGGGTTCAGGAGGATCGAATTGCTTTTCCAACCATCGCATTTCTTTATAGGTAAAAAAGGCATCACCTGGAGCCGACCGTTTCGGCTGCATGCTGTTTTTAGATTTTGCGGCGCAATAAACTTTTGCGGCAATCAACGGATTTACGATGGGGTGCCGGGTTTGATTGACGATTTCAAGATAAATTCGAATACCGCGTGTTTTTATGGGATCCAGGACCGTAGCCGGTAAATTTCTGCCCAGCTCAAATCCGCTCTGCAAAACAACATAATGTTCGTTTAAATACATGGAACATGTGGTCACCACACCTTTTCCGGGAGCGATATTTACGGATCGTACCGATTTTCGAGCCTGATAGCGGTTCAGAAGCTCCCTGCCGTCTTCCTGGAGCAAAATGCGCCCCAGGGCTTCCTTGTCCAAAGGCTCTTTCATTTCACAGATAACCTTATGGGGGGCAATGACGATGCTGCCATCGGCTGAAATCGTGGTGGAAACCGGCAATTTGAGTTCCGAACGCTCGATGGCTTCCAGTACCTCATCAGATGTCAGAAGCGCTTCCGGATCGCAGAAAACCAGCCGACCGACCGGTAATCCCAGTGTGATAAATTCGCGCAGCTCATTGAGGCCGGGAAAACCGGGAATCACCGGTGATGCAACCAGCGTCAGCGTCACGCTGTCCCCCTCTAAAGCATCCGCTGAAGGCGGTTCACATTTTATCTGGACACCGAGGCGGGCAATGCGCGAGCGTTCGCTAAAAACAATGTGTTCGGCCTGGTTTTTAAGATGCTCGATAAGCTGATCGTTTAGTCCGAATGTGGTTTGAAAGGTGATTGTCCGGGAATTTGCATCTACCACCTTGGTAATAACCCCGTCATCGGACTGCAACAATCCACGATAGATTAAATTATCTCGTTCTTCTTTAGCCATGTTTCATTCCTCAGCATTTCGATTCTCTTGTGGGACCAGCAAGCCATCAGCCCCGACATCTGCCTGGTGACAGCACCAACCTCACTCCCGGCATATTTATTTTCTGTATCTTTATACCGCTTTCCATAATAATGTTCCGTATGACGGAATTGCGGCATAAGTGGTTGTATAAAAAAAACGTTTGAACACCGGAACGTTTTTTTGACAACCACTATAGAGGCACCCGTTCCCCTTCCAATAAATATTCCTCGAATTATCCAATTTTCACTATTTTAGAAAAATAGGGGAGAATCGTGCAATTTGATAAAGATTAGAAGCTGGAGTTAATTGGAGCTGCCAGGGAGCCGTTACCATAAATTCTTTATACAATTTTAAATAGAATTAATCTATTCAAATTTGATGAAATCGTAAAAAGTCCGAATTCGTCATGCCGGTCCCGGATCAAGTCCGGGATGACGGATCCGGCATCCAGAACATACTGAAATCACTGGATTCCGGCCTTCGCTGGAATGACGTTATAATGGGATTCCGGACTTTTTGCGAAACCATCAATTTTAGGATAAAATAGAACTTTTTATATCCTTATGGCAACTATTGCCTGCGGTAGACCGGAGGAGGTTAACGCTTGAAGCCTTATTTTTTGCAATGGGGGATACTCACAGCCGAAGTGCAACCCATTTCACAATTTAATGACAGCTGTAATTAAAGGGTGGGGTTTTCGGTCAGAATATTCTCGATAATCTTAATTAGCGAGTTATCCGTAATAAATTCATCTTTGAATTTGCTTAGCTTTATTTCCTTTAGCATCATCGTATCAAGGACCCACCCAAATCCCAGTTGCTCAAAAAAAATGATCGTCTCCTTATCCATTCCCAAAATCAACCTCCGTTCGCAATCGATATACATGTTTTCGCGCGGTATAAAAACCTCAAAACTATCTGATTTACATGTAATTTATATATCGTCACTTTATCCGGATTCCTTTAGCAATTGTTGGCAATTATTTTTTATTGTGCAATGCAACATACATACCAAAAGCCTTTCCCGGCATGTGGTTCAGGACCGTGCCGGCGGGTTTTTAATTGACACATGAATACCCTTTACCTATTATCCGCTCAGCATTGAGCGTCTGATTACCGTACTTTTGGGAAAACGATACCATAAGCATGATAATTTCTCAGGAAATCCCATCATTGGACAGGAGCAAAAGCGAACCCCCAAGCGGGCTGTTTGTTTGTGACTTTGATGGGACATTGTTGCGTTCGGACCGCAGCTTTTCCAATGCTGATTTGAAGGCCCTAAAACAACTCGATGAGCTTGGCATCGTCAGGGTGATCGCCACCGGCCGTTCCATCTACTCGTTAAATACCGTCTCTATTTCAGAGCTTCCAGTGGATTTCATCATATTTTCCAGCGGCGCCGGGGTTATCCAACATCCCGCTGGCCATATTATCAGAAAAGTGAGCCTTGAAGCCCATGAGGTAAGTCGCGCCATTGAAATCCTGCAGGCTGACGACCTTGATTTTATGGTTCACCGACCCATTCCGGACAACCATATATTTGGTTATTTCGAGTCAACCCCTGCCAATGAAGATTTTAAAAGACGCATCCATCTTTACAACCAATTTGCATTCCCGTTGGACGAGGCCTCCGATGGTTTCGGCCCGGCGACGCAGCTGCTGGCCATTCTTCCACCCGGAGACTGCCAGCCGGTTTTAGATAACATAAGAAAAAAGCTGCCTGATTTTAATGTCATTCAGACGACCTCACCGCTGGACGGACAATCCATCTGGATTGAAGTTTTCCCGACAAATGTTTCAAAAAGTCTTACCGTCTCCTGGCTGACCGCCGAATTTGACCTCGATTCAGCGCAAACCCTTTCAATCGGCAACGACTATAATGATCTGGATTTGCTGGAATGGACCGGAAGCAGCTTTGTTGTGGAAAATGCGCCGGATGACATAAAAGATCGATTCCCGGTGGTTGCCTCTCATAACGAAAGCGGCGTGGCCGAGGCAATTCAGCGATGGCTTGCCACAGCACCCTTCAAAGATTCAAAATAATACCCGATAACTGCATCTATTTTCTGTTCTCTGGCAGCAAATGTCAGGCAAATAGCTCATAGGTCATAGGCTTGAAGCTGGGATGCCAGGATGCTGGAAGGCTTGGAGGCTTAAAAGTAGGGCAGCCCTCTGCGGCTGCCAGAAACCAGTTGCCAGCAGCAAGTAGCCAGAGGCCAGAAACCGGATAAGCAACCCTGAACCTCGGAACCTGGAACTGAACCCTGCATGCTCATATTTCAAACTTGATTCCCTGCGCCAGGGGCATCTCGCCGGACCCGTTAACCGTGCAGGTTTGCCGCCGCATATAAGCCTTCCAGGCATCTGAGCCGGATTCCCGTCCGCCTCCGGTGTGTTTTTCACCACCGAATGCGCCACCGATTTCCGCACCGGATGTTCCCACATTGACACTGGCAATCCCGCAGTCGCTCCCGCTGTGACCCAAGAAAATTTCCGCCTCCTGCAAATTGGAGGTAAAAATAGAGGAAGAAAGGCCCTGGGGAACCGCGTTTTGATAGGCAATCGCCTCTTGTATTGTTTTATATTTTATCAAATACAAAATCGGTGCAAAGGTTTCTTCCTGAACAATTGAGAAATCAGCCCTGGCTTCGCAGATGCAGGGTGTCACATAGGTGCCTGAGTCAAACTCGCCGTCGGAAAGCACGTCTCCGCCGCAAATAATTTTACCGCCTTCGTGCGCCAGCTGCTTCAAAGCCGACTGCATATTTTCAACCGCCTGGCGGTCAATCAGCGGCCCCATGAGGATGCCGTCTTCCAGGGGGTTTCCAATTGGGATCTGTTGATAGGCCTTTTTTAGCGCCTCGGCAAAGGGTTCAAAAATATCTTCATGCACGATGACCCGACGGGTGGAGGTGCAGCGTTGACCGGCCGTCCCGACCGCCCCGAAGACAACCGCCTTTACCGCCAACTCTAAATCGGCGTTGGGTGTTACGATTACGGCGTTATTGCCGCCTAACTCGAGGATCGCTTTTCCGAAACGCGAGACGACCACCTGCCCCACGTGGCGCCCCATGGGCACACTGCCGGTTGCCGATATCAACGGAACCCGGCTGTCGCGAATGAGCGCCTCACCGATCTCTTCCCGGCTGCCGATAACCAGATTGCAGATACCCTCGGGCAAACCATTTTCCCGGAGCACCTGCCATACAATGTTCATGGTCGCAATGGCGCTGAGCGGCACTTTGGAAGAAGGCTTCCAGATCACGGTGTCTCCGGCTATCAGCGCCAGCATGGCATTCCACGACCATACCGCCACCGGAAAATTAAAACTCGTAATCACCCCAACGGGTCCCAGGGGATGCCACTGTTCATACATGCGGTGCCCCGGGCGCTCGCTGTGCATGCTCAAGCCATAAAGCATACGGGATTGGCCCACCGCAAAGTCGGCAATATCGATCATCTCCTGGACCTCGCCCTCACCTTCGACCCGAATTTTTCCGCTCCAGCGTCACCAGCGCCCCCAGTTCCTGTTTTGTTTTGACGCAGCGCATTTCCAATCTGGCGGACGATGTCGCCTCTTTCGGGGAGCCGGGACCAGGCGCCAGTACTCAAAGGCTTCTACCGCCTGGCTGACCACATCTTCATAATCCTTTCCGGCGGCGCAGCGGACAGTTCCAAGAGACTGGCCGTCAATGGGAGAAATCGAAACCAGCTCTTCTCCATGGCATTGCAGCCATGAGCCCGTACCGGCCCCCGACAATTCCCCTGTTAAATTAAATTTTTCCAGTATTGATTTCATGATGCAGATCCTTATTTGCCCGAAAAACATGCCCACCTAGTGCAACCAGGAAGGCAAAATTTTGACATAGAAGTGGTTCCTCGCCAAAAGTTCAAATTTTTTACATTTCTGAGCCAAAGCGTCTGTGCCAACTCAAAGATAGGCACAGAGTTATCCGGTTTCAAGCAAACAGGGAGGGGTTCTCACTCATCATGAGATAACAGAAGTGATCAAAAACGCTTTCGGAGGCGAAGACCCGATAGATATCGGGGCTCTTGGACGTGATCTACAATTTTTGAGATAGCTTCAAGAGAAAGCATGCAAAGAGAAATGTTTTTACCAAATAAATTGTAATCGTAAACTTACAATTTATCCGGCAACTTCTTTAATGGCTTCTTCAAAAATAGACAGTCCCAGATCGATTTCTCTGGCGCTCACGGTTAACGCCGGGCAGAAGCGAATGCTGTTTTCGCCGCAGCCTAATATCAGCAGGCCTTTTTCAAATGCTTTGCGAATGATCCTGGGCCGCCAATCCGTGGCGGGCTCCTTGGTCTCGCGATCCTTTACAAATTCCACCCCGACCATCAGCCCTTTGCCGCGGACATCCCCTATGCATTCATATGTTTTTTGCAGTTCGTGCAGACCGTTCATCAGTCGCTTGCCTTGAACGGTTGCATTTTTCATTAAACTTTTTTCAAGCAGTTCAATGGTCGCCATGGCCGCCTGGCAGGATATCGGATTGCCGCCGAAAGTGGATGCATGCGACCCGGCTTCCCAGTCCATGATTTTTGCAGGTGCCACCATGGCCCCGAGCGGCAGCCCGGAGGCAACGCCTTTGGCGATAGCCGTAATATCTGCCTGCAGCTCGAAATGTTCCATCGCAAACATTTTGCCGGTGCGCCCCATCCCGGATTGCACTTCATCCGCTACGTAAAGGATGCCGTACTGTTTGCGATTCGATACATTTCCTTGTGAAACCCGGGAGGCGGCACAATGTAGCCACCTTCGCCCTGAATGGGTTCGACAAAAATAGCAGCGACCTCTTCCGCCGGTACCGTTGTTCGAAAAAGCGTATCTTCAATCCATTTCACACAGAACAACTCGCAATCCGGGTAGCATAAATTGTAAACACAACGGTAACAGTATGCGTAGGGTATGTGCGTGATGCCGGGCACAAATGGGTTATAGTGTTTTTTTTGAACCGTTTTACTGGCGGTCAATGACAGTGCGCCCATGGTGCGCCCATGAAAGGCGCCAAAAAAAGCGATATTTAATTCACGCTTGGTATGCCAGCGCGCCAGTTTAAAGGCAGCCTCCACGGCCTCAGCCCCGGAGTTTCCAAAATAAACCCGCATGCCCCCTTTTCCGGGAACCAGTGACCCTAACTTTTCAGCCAGTTGAATTTGAGGCGTATAATAAAAGTCTGTGCCGGACATGTGCAGTAACTGTTCGGCTTGATTCTGAATGGCCTTAACCACGTGCGGATGACAGTGACCGGTGGCATTAACAGCAATACCGGCGGTGAAATCAAGAAATACATTGCCATCCACATCATGAACCCATAATCCTTCGGCCTGGTCGACGACCAGCGGGTAAACACGCGTGTAGGATGGAGAGACGCAAGATTCATCCAGTTTAATTAATTTTTTCGCTCGCGGTCCGGGCAGCGCAGTTTTAATCGACGGTGTCTTTGGCATGGTTCCTCCTATTTGGAAATTCAGCGGGTAATCTCGAAGTATGAAGCGACCTTAATCAGCCAATAATTTATATGTTTATATTACAATAGCTTACCCTTTTTTTCTAAAAAGTGCAACATGGAGTCATATAATTTATGGGTGACCTAAATACCCCAAAAGTGTAAAAAAGAAATTTTAAATTTTCTCTAACCTTGTGTTTTTAATCTCTGTGTTCCCCGCCCGCCTCGCCTTGCTCGCATGGCGGGCGTGGTCTGTGCTCTCTGTGGTAAGTTAAATCAAATTAAGGATTGAATCTATTTTTTACGCTTTAATACCTTTTATGGTATATTACCTAAATTTTACACCAACCAATACTTAATAAAACTGATTGGGAGTTTGGAATGTCTGCAACTATAAACAGCCATACCACTTTGCATCAAGGCAGGGTATTTAGTCTGGTAACGGAGAAATTCAGGACGGTAAAACCATATCCGGACTGTTTCTGGCATTTAATTTTCTGAAGAAAAATCAGCGGGACTTTAATTCTGAGATAAATTTATTGTCTAATTTTTAATCCGGTTATCCAGAAAGA
>PVMK01136395.1_pt1 | contig 39321 bp, 37 predicted proteins | sample 1853481 | NCBI WGS metagenome assembly PVMK01 (sample SAMN08533507, study PRJNA380276) | Marine sediment metagenome, whole genome shotgun sequencing project.
TCCCACATGATTCTTAAAAGCTCCAATACCCAATAGATTTTTATTATCACAAGTATAGGTTGGCATCCCCCATTTAACGGTCTCTTTTAAGGTGGTTGTTTGAATGATCTTCCTCAATTTATTAAGAAGATCCTCATGTTTTATGTGTTTTTTGATATATGCACCAACACTTATCATTATTTCCACTTGTATAGAATTTAAGATTTTCTTTTTTGCACTTTAGTGTTTTGTTTTTCTTTTTCCTTTTCTTTTTCTTTTTCCTCTTTGCGAATAATCATTTTAGATATTTTAATACTCACTTCGTAGAGAATGATCATAGGTATGGCTACTATTACCTGACTGATAATATCAGGAGGAGTTATTATTGCCGCTAAAATTAGTACCATTACCAGAGCATATTTTCTGTATTTTTTTAAAAATTCAGGTGTCACCAATCCCATTTTAGTTAAAAAATAGATGATTATTGGTAATTCAAATATTAACCCGGCCGCAAGACAGGACGCTTTTAGAAGGCCGGTATAAGAATTCAAGTCGAAGTTATTCTTCACTTCATCAGCAACGGTATAACTCCCTAAAAAATTTATAGACAGTGGTGTAATTACAAAATAACCGAATAAAATTCCAATAAAAAACAGAAGTGAGGAAACTATAATAAAACTTCTGGCGTTCTTTTGCTCATTATCGTAAAGTGCCGGTTTTAGGAATTTCCATACTTCATAAATAATATAGGGAAAGGCAAAAATAAATCCAAAGAAAATGGAAGTCCAAATATGGGTTGAAAATTGCCCTGCCATCGTTCTGCTTTGAACGATAAATGGTATTTCATCTATACATAGACCATCAGTCCCCAAAGCTTGTGAAACCGAACATAAGAATCGATAAGTAACGAATGACGGATCCTTTGGTGCAAGAATAATTGTATTGAAAATAAAACCTTTCATCATAAAGGCTACCATCCCAAATAAAAAAATAGCCAGTGAAGATCTTATCAGTGTCCATCTTAAAACTTCAAGATGATTTAAAAATGACATTTCATTTTGTTTTTCGCTCATAATTTTTCTAATCTGAAATTATCAAATAATACCTTCTTTAATTAAATCGTGAAAATGAACAACTCCAATATATTTATCCTTCTCAGTAACCAATATTTGTGTAATATTATTTTTTTTCATTATTTCTAAAGCACTTATAGCCATTTCATTTTCAATGATAGTTAAAGGATTTTCACTCATAATGTCTCTTGCACACAGCCTGTTAATATCTTCATTTTTTTCTAACATTCTCCTAATATCACCATCCGTAATTATTCCAACAATTTTATCGTTTTCGATAACGGCCGTTGTACCCAGTCTTTTTTCCGATATCTCAACAATTACATCTTTTATGGAGGAATCTGGATTGACTTTAGGAACCTCATTTTTTGCAACAAGATCTCTTACTCGTAAATATAATTTCTTACCAAGCGTTCCTCCCGGATGATACTTTGCAAAATCTTTAGAAGAAAAATCATTTAATTCTAGCAGGCAAACTGCAAGTGCATCTCCAATTACCAATTGAGCGGTAGTACTACTTGTTGGTGCTAAATTATTTGGACATGCTTCCTTTTCAACATAAGTGTTTAAAACAAAATCGGCATTTTGAGCCAAATATGACTTAAGATTTCCTGTAATAGCTGCAATCTTGTTACCATAATTCTTAATTAATGGAATCAATACTTTTATTTCAGGAGTATCACCACTTTTTGAGATGCAGATAACAAGGTCATCTTTAAGTATATTACCCAGATCACCATGAATTGCATCGGCAGCATGCATAAATATTGATGGAGTGCCGGTTGAATTAAAAGTAGCGACAATTTTACTGCCCACAATTGCGCTTTTTCCAATTCCGGTTACAATGACTCTGCCTTTTGAATTTAGTATAGTTTTAACCGTATTTTCAAAACCTTTATCTATTAAGTTTATCAAATTTTTAATAGCTTCAGCCTCAATATTTATTGTTTTTTTTGCTGTTGCAATTATATCTTTTGAATTTTTCAAATCTTTTTTATTTTAATAAATAAATTGTATATTTAAATACTTAAAAATTAATCTACAATTAAGTATCAAAAGTAAATATATTACTTATAGTCGTATCTTTGCAAAAATATTCAAAATTAGAGAAATAAGAGGATGAAAGTGACAAAATTTGATCTCCGAAATAATTTAAAAAAATATTTTGGATTTAATAAATTTAAAGGCTTACAGGAGAGGGCAATTGAAAACATTATACAGGGCAATGATACTTTTGTAATCATGCCAACCGGTGGAGGTAAATCCTTAATTTATCAATTACCGGCATTAATTTTAGAAGGAACAGCTATAGTCGTTTCTCCCTTGATTGCTTTAATGAAGAACCAGGTGGACTCTTTGAGGGGGATTTCTACCGATTATGGAGTGGCTCACGTGTTGAACTCATCGTTGAACAAAGGCGAAATAGCCAAAGTTAAAAGCGATATAGAAAATGGAATTACTAAATTACTCTATGTTGCTCCCGAATCCTTGACGAAAGAGGAATATATTGATTTTTTTAAAGGTCAAAAAGTTTCTTTTTTTGCTATTGACGAAGCGCATTGTATCTCGGAATGGGGGCATGACTTTCGCCCTGATTATAGAAATCTGAAAAATATAATAAAAAGAATAGGAAATTTTCCAATTATTGGATTGACTGCTACAGCAACGGAAAAGGTACAAGAAGATATTTTAAAGAACTTAGGAATATCACATGCAAAAACCTTTAAAGCTTCTTTTAATCGAGGTAATCTCTTTTATGAAGTAAGGCCTAAAACCAAGGATGTAGAAAAAGATATTATTAGGTTTGTGAGAAAATATAATAATAAATCTGGCATTATTTATTGTCTGAGTAGAAAGAAGGTGGAAGAGATCGCTCAAGTATTGCAGGTCAATAGTATTAAGGCAGTACCTTATCATGCCGGGTTGGATGCTAAGACCAGGGCTCGTCATCAGGATATGTTTTTAATGGAGGATATTGATGTAGTTGTTGCAACCATAGCATTTGGTATGGGTATTGACAAGCCGGATGTTCGATTTGTAATTCATCATGACATACCTAAAAGTTTAGAAAGTTATTATCAGGAAACCGGAAGGGCTGGTAGAGATGGAGGCGAGGGGTATTGTTTGGCATTCTATGCATATAAAGATATAGAAAAATTGGAAAAATTTTTATCCGGAAAGCCAATTGCGGAACAAGAAATTGGGAATGCCTTACTGCAAGAGGTGGTTGCATTTGCTGAAACTTCAATATCCAGGAGAAAGTTCTTATTGCATTATTTTGGTGAAGAATTTGATGGTGAGAATGGTGATGGGGCCGATATGGATGACAATGTAAGAAACCCCAAAAAAAAGACAGAATCGAAGAACGAGGTTAAAATACTCATAGAGACGGTTAAAAGCACAAAAGAAGAATATAAATCAAAGGAAATAATAAATACCTTAATTGGTAAGGAAAATGCCTTACTCATCTCTCATAAGACCAATAAACAAACATTTTTTGGATCGGGTAAGTATAAAGAAGCCAAATATTGGATGGCACTGATCAGACAAGTATTTGTGGCCAATTTATTGTATAAAGAAATTGAGCAATATGGTGTTTTAAAACTAACTGATAAAGGTAAAGAATTCGTTGAAAATCCAACCTCTTTTATGATGTCTGAAGATCATGAATATTTGGATAACGGGGATTCAAATATCATTACAAACGTAAAAGGTTCAGGTGGTAGCACAGATGAAAAATTAATGACTATGCTTAAGGATTTGCGTAAAAGTGTTGGTAAAAAACTTGGTGTACCTCCCTTTGTAGTGTTTCAGGACCCCTCTTTAGAAGATATGACACTTAAATATCCTACTACAATTGAAGAACTGGCAAATACGCATGGGGTTGGCGATGGTAAAGCAAAAAAATACGGTAAAAAATTTGTAGAGTTGATCGCAGATTATGTTGAAGAGAATGATATAACGCGACCCGATGATTTAATTGTAAAAAGTACGGGAGTTAACTCCGGATTAAAATTATTTATTATTCAAAATACAGACAAAAAAATACCCTTGGAAGACCTCGCAAAATCCAAAGGACTGGAGATGCAGGAGCTAATAAAGTTGATGGAACGAATAGTATATTCCGGAACAAAGATAAATATTGATTATTATTTGCAAGAATTATTGGATGAGGATCAGCAAGAAGAGATCCATGATTATTTTATGGAAGCTGAAACCGACAAAATACAGGCTGCCCTAGATGAGTTTAATGGTGATTACGATGATGATGAGTTGCGACTTATGCGTATACAATTTATTAGCGAGGTGGCTAATTAATATCTTATAAACTTATAAAGGCCACTAAGAATCCAAGTATAATTGCTATAAATTTCTTGAAGTTAAATTGGTGATTCTCAGAACTTTCAAACAGTATTGCTGTTGAAATGTGTAAGAAAATCCCAATTATTATTGCATTTATTTGTGTCTCATATTCTGTAAGAAAATAAATTTTATTCCCTAATAACGAACCCAAGGGGCTCATTAGTGCGAAGAACAAAATAAACATATAGATCAAGCTTTTTGGTATACTTGATTTTTGTAAAAAAACTACCAGTACTATAGTAATAGGTATTTTATGAATCACAATTGCCCAAAGTAATTCTTGATTAGAACTTAAGCCTAAAGGTATGCCCTCTAAAAATGCATGAAGACTTAAGCTAATAAAAATTAACCATGGTATTTTCTTAGCGAAGTCATGCGAATGAATATGACCATGTTCTGCACCTTTTGAAAAAAATTCCAGTATGGTCTGTAATACTATTCCAAATAAAATAAATAATCCAATGTGTTTTTTTTGAGTCTCAAAAACTGCGGGAAGTAAATGTAAAACGGTTATAGAAAGTAAGTACGCACCACTAAATGACAAAAACAATCGTAATAATTTGGTTTTGGGGCTTAATAGAAGGCCAAATCCAAATCCAATTATAACAGATGTAATTAGAGTTAAATATATCATTGTAAAATTAAAATGAGTCTATCAGAGTTCTCTTTGTCAAATGGTGCCAGGTTGTAACCACCAAATATACTTTTTATATTCAGTTTTGCCTCCATGGCAAATTCTTTGGCTTTATCCAAGGTTAAACAATGTACTTTTTCCATATAATTGTGATCTTTATTATCAGCCTCGAATGAAATTGTTTTTATTAAAAATTCACCTTGAATATACCTTTTAATGTGGAATAGGATTCCACCCTTCTCAAAAACTTCTTCTTTTTTAAGATTATTTTTTATTTTTTCAATATTCAAAAAATCAATAATAACATGCCCATCTGATTCAATGGCGTTTTTAAAGTTTTTTAAAACATCAATATTGGAGCTTTCTTCATCAAAATAACCAAAACTAGTAAAAAGATTAAAAATTGCCTTGTACTTTTTACTAATTGCATGCCGCATATCATGTACCCGAAATTGCAATGTTCTGTTCTCAAAACGTTTGGCGAAATCAATGCTGTTTTTTGAGAGGTCAGCTCCAACCACATCAAATCCCTGGGAATTTAAAAAAACAGAATGTCTACCTTTTCCACATGGCAAATCTAAAATTCGATCGCCTTTTTCCAATTGTAAAAAGAGAATCAAATTCTTCATAAAGAACTCGGCTTCCTCATCATCTCGATGATCATAAAGAACATGGTAGTATTTTGTATCAAACCAATATTCAAACCAATCAGTAGTTTTATCCATAATTAAATGTTCGAGCAAATGTATAAAAATAGCTCAAATTTTCAAGTGCTTATTTTAACAGCTTAGTGTATTTTTGTCAAATGGAAGAAAATATGACTATGGTTGCCAAAACCTTATTTGGTTTTGAACAGGTCCTAGCAAGAGAATTGCGTCATTTGGGGGCACAACAGATTAAGGAAGGTGTTAGAAATGTCCAATTTAAAGGAGACAAAGGATTTATGTATAAGGCTAATTTAGCTTTAAGGACTGCAATAAAAATACTCGTTCCTATCTATACTTTTCATGTTAATGATGAATTTGACCTCTATAAAAAACTTAAAAAGTTTAAATGGGAAGATTATTTAGACGAAACAAAGACCTTCGCCATAAATTCGGTAATTAATTCTGACAATTTTAGTAATTCTCTCTATGTGTCTTTAAAGAGTAAAGACGCCATTGTAGATTTTTTTAGGGAGAAAACAGGTGATAGACCAAATGTTGACCTAAAGCATCCTGATATACTTTTAAATGTTCATATTCAAAAAAATACATGTACAGTTTCTCTGGATAGTTCTGGTGAATCATTGCATAAGCGTGGATATAAAAGTGATACAAACATTGCGCCTATCAATGAAGTACTTGCAGCTGGTCTGATATTACTTTCAGGATATGACGGATCACAACACTTTATTGACCCTATGTGTGGTAGTGGAACAATATTGATCGAGGCCGCAATGATAGCAAATAACATTCCGGTCAATATTAATCGGTTGGAATTTGCATTTGAAAAATGGAATGATTTTGACAGTGAATTGTTTGACGTCATTCATGAATCGTTATTAAAGAAAGTACGAAATTCTCCAAAAAAAATTATTGGATTTGATAAAGCTCCCTCTGCCATCAGAAAGGCTAATAACAACGTTCTAAATGCATCCTTAGAAGATTTTATAACAATTGAAAAGCAAGATTTTTTTCAATCAGAAAAACCTGTTGAAGGTAAGACTATTGTGCTATTTAACCCCCCATACGGGGAAAGAATTAATGTGGATGTGCCAGTTTTTTACAGTAAAATAGGAGATGCCTTAAAACAACAATATCCGGATACTGATGCCTGGTTTATTACTTCGGACTTTAAATCTGGCCTAAAGAATGTTGGCCTGAGAACTTCAAGAAAAATCAAACTTTTTAATGGGAACCTGGAGTGTAGATTTGTTAAATATGAAATGTATAGTGGAACTCGAAAACAAAGACCAGCCTAATAACTGTGTGTTTTATTAATAATCTAACCCAAGTTAATAGAACTCCTTGTCTTTCCTTAATATTTTAACCATATGAAATCCATAGATATCATATCCTTCATTACAATAGAATCGATGTGATTTTTTATTGTCAACAAAGGTGTTGAGCTCTGTTGCATCGCAACCCTTATCCGACAGATATTTATAGATCCAAGCAAAAAATATTTTACCTAAACCTTTATTTCTTGAATTAGCCTCAATAATAACATGATCAACTTCAGCTGTCCTGCCAATATAATGTCTCGTAGAATACCATAATCCGCAAATGCCAATAAGTGTATTAAGTTTATACAGACCAATACACTCATAACTTTGATCAGACATCTCTAAAACTCTATTGATCAATATTTTATTTGATGTTTTATTATTCAATTTTTTCAATAAGGGTATAATTGAAAGTATATCGTCTTTTGAAATTACTCGTATACTTATATTATTCATGTTTTATATTAGTTTTGTAATGTAAAAATAGATGAATTTGATTAAATTTTACTTTATGGTGAATATTAGGTTTATTAATGCAGAGGAGACTTATCCAATTCGCAGGGAAGTTTTAAGAAAAAATATTGACCTGCCTTATAAGTTAGAAGGAGACTTTGACAAAGATACAATCCATTTAGGTGTTTATATTGATGAGGAACTAGTTAGTATTGTGACTTTAATTAATAAAAGCACAGAGCTGTTGATAGGCGAGCAGTTCCAATTAAGAGGAATGGGGACTTTGTCAAATTATAGAGGGAAAGGATATGGCAAATTACTTGTTCGGAAAGCAGAGGAATATTTAATTAACAGAAACATCCATAAGATTTGGTGCAATGCCAGAATCCAGGCAATAGATTTTTATAAATCATTGAATTATAATATTATAGGAAAATCTTTTAATGTACCTAAAATTGGTATGCACTATCTCATGTTTAAAGAATTTTAGATTGACCAATTAGAACACCTTCTATAATAGATTGTTCAAATTATGGATATAAAAAATGCGCTCTAAGGCGCATTTAGATTAAATATTTATTTGTAGCGAGAACGAGAATTGAACTCGTGACCTCCGGGTTATGAATCCGACGCTCTAACCATCTGAGCTACCTCGCCAAAATTTGAGTTTGCAAATATAAAAACAAATTCATTTGCAACAAGTAAACCACATGAAAAATTTAAATAAAATATTTTTTTTAGAATAAGATAATATATATATTGCCTTTTTAAAATAGTAGATAATGTCAGATAAAGTTAAAGTTGAATTAGAATTTCCAATACATGCGTCGCCGAGCTTTTTGTTTCAGTATCTATCCACTCCAGATGCTTTAGGCGAGTGGTTCGCAGACAATGTAAATTCGAGAGGTAAATTATTTACTTTTATTTGGGATGATTCTGAAGAGGTTGCTGAGAGATTATCACAAAAGAATGATGATTTTATCCGATTTAAATGGGTAGAAGATGATGAGCCGGAAACATATTTTGAATTTCGTATTCAGGTAGATGCTTTGACTAAGGATGTTTCATTAATTATTACAGATTTTTCGGATGACGACGAGGTTGAGGAGATAAAAATGTTTTGGGAAAACCAAATAGCTGAACTAAAACATACCATTGGTGGATAATTACAATAGAAAATATTTAAATAGCCTTGATATATTCAAGGCTTTTTTTATGCTATTTTTGTGAATTAAATGGAACTTTTTTCAGTATTCTGATATATGATAAATTTTAATGGATCAATATCGCCGAGAGGGGATCTTAAATTTAGCTTTCAAAATCGCGCATTTAAATATGGTGATGCTATCTTTGACACACTAAAATACGAAGGGGGGCATATTCCATTTATAGAAGATCACTACTTCAGATTGATGTCCTCTATAAGAATGCTTCGAATGAAAATTCCGATGAATTTTACCTTGGAATATTATAATGATGAAATTTTAAAAACGATTAGGGCCAATAAATTAGAGGACGCTAGAATTAGAGTCACGATTTTTAGAAAAGACGGAGGATTATACCGTCCGGAAGACAGAAATATTAATTTTTTAATGGAAGCGGATGGCTTACTTTTGAATAATCCAGCCTCTTATAAAGTCGAGTTATTCAAGGATTTTCCAGTTCAATCGGGGCTTTTATCTACTATTAAAAGTAACAACCGGCTGATAAATGTACTCGCAAGTATCTTTGCTGATGAGTTCAACTTTCAAAATTGCATTTTGATCAATGATAATAAAAACATTGTTGAGGCAATTAATGCAAATATTTTCTTAATTAAAGGCTTCAATATTTATACACCTGCTTTAGAAGAAGGTTGTATTAACGGGGTAATTCGAAAAAAAATCATTGAATTGATTGATGGTCTTGAGAATTATAATATTTACCAAACAAGTATTTCTCCCTTTGAGCTATTAAAATGCGATGAAATTTTTATTACAAATAGTATTGTCCATATTCAATCAATTACACAGTACAGAAAAAAGAAGTACGAATTTACACATACGGTTAAATTGAAAAAGTTATTTGAATCCTATTTGATAGAAAGTAATAAAACCTAGTTGAGACTGGGGTTTTTTGGTGAATTCGCCCAAATTTTATAAACGCCACCAATTTTGATCATTTCATTCTTCCAAAAATTATTATGACCAATTTTAAATAAATTTTTAAACTCATTTTCTATAACCAACCATGAAGTAGTAGTCAGCTCATCTTCCAATTGTCTTTTGCTCCAACCGGAATAACCCAAGAAAAATCGTATATCATTTTTTGACAAAACATTATCTTTTAAAAGATATTGTACCGTCTCAAAATCACCAGCCCAATAAATGCCATTTGTAATTTCAATGCTATCCGGTATCAATTCCGGAACCTTATGTACAAAATATAGATTATTTTCTGAAACCGGACCTCCAAAATAAATTCTAAGGGAAGAGTCAATTTCAGGAAGCAGATCTCTAATAGTATAGGGGGATGGTTTGTTCAAAATAAAACCAACAGAACCACTTTCATTATGTTCTGAAAGTAATATAACGGATCTATTGAACGAATCATCACCCAAAATTGATGGTTCCGCTATCAATATTTTTCCTTTTGAAGGTTTTAATGAGATCATTATTTAAATTTATTCTGAATAAATATACAAAAATTTAGTTCAAAAAAAAACTCTCTTTAATATTAAAGAGAGTTTTGTATTTTAAAAGAGAAATTATAAATTAATTAACAGAATCTTTTAATTCAGAACCTGCTTTGAATTTTACAACGTTTCTTGCAGGGATTTTTATTGTAGCTCCTGTTTGAGGGTTTCTTCCATCTCTAGCAGCTCTAGCAGAAACTGAAAAAGAACCGAATCCTACTAAAGACACTTTACCACCGCCTTTAAGTGCACCTTTTACATTGCTCATCATTGAATCTAAGGCTTTACCAGCAGCTGCTTTTGAAATTCCTGCATCAGAAGCCATTGCTTCAATTAAATCTGATTTGTTCATAATTAAATTTTTTAAATTGGTTAAATATTCATTTTTGCTTTTCTACAGCACAACAAATATATATTTTATAAGGGTTTACGCAAGTTCTAGCTATCAAAACTTGTCATTTTGTTAATAATTCGAGTCAAATTGTTGATAAACCCAAGTAGTTTTGTGTTTTTTATCCCTAATCCCCATAAAATAATGCATTTAAAGCATTTTTGAGACCTTATCAAAAGTATACCCATTCAACAAACTTCTCGTATCCATTCTTCGCTTTCCCGCCAATTTTAGATCTAAAATTTTAAGAAACCCATCCCTTACGGCAATTTTAATTTCTTTCTTGTCAGAGATTATTGTTCCAAGAGCAAAATCATGCTCCTGAATGATCTTTTCTGATTGATAGATCTTTAATTCGATCTTTTCATTTTTATTGATCAGGATTGTCCAAGCCCCGGGATATGGACTTAACCCCCTTATTTTGTTAAAAATATTATTTAATGGACTCGTCCAATCAATTTTACAATTTTCCTTATTTAATTTTGGTGCAAGTATTTTATCAATCCTCGGTTGCTCCACTAGTTCATAGTTTACAGATCGAAGCAGCTCAATTGTCCTTAAAATTAATTTACTGCCCAAGATCATCAATTTATCGTGTAACTGACCTACATCCATAGTAGGTGATATGTCTAGCTCTTCTTGGAGAAGTATAGACCCTGTATCAATTTTTTCATTAATAAAAAAAGGTAGTAACTCCGGTTTTTGTTTCTCCGTTGATAATGGCCCAATTAATTGGAGCTGCACCACGGTATTGGGGCAATAGGGATGCATGCAGGTTAAAAGTGCCTATTTTTGGCATGTCCCAAACAACTTTTGGTAGCATTCTAAAGGCAACGACTATCTGTAGATCGGCGTTCAACATTTTTAAATGATTCAAAAAAAACGGGTCTTTTAAGTTAGAAGGCTGTAACACATTTAAATTGTGTTTAACCGCAAAAGTTTTTACTGCAGATTGTCTTATTTTCCTTCCTCTTCCAGCTGGTCTATCCGGTGCAGTAATTACTCCAACAATGTTATATTTTGCGATTAACAAGTCCTCTAATGCCTTAACGGCAAATTCAGGAGTACCCATGAAAATTATTCGCAAATCAGAGGTCATTTATTCTTAATTATTTTATTTTGCGAAGTTAATCTTATTGAATTTTTTTCAACCATCAATTGTAGAGTTTTTATAATACTTTTTTTATCTGAATCCAATTGGCTTACAAGTTCATCGTAGGAGGTGGGTACATCTGTTTTGAGTATGTTACTTATTTTATTGGCAATGTTTCTGTAATCTGCACTGGTTTCTCTCTTTTTTTTTGAGATACAAACATCACATTTACCACATTCCTGAATATTTTTTTCACCGAAATAGTTTAACAATTGAACGTTTCTGCAAATTCCATTATTTTCGACATATGAGATAATGGATTTTGCCTTTTGAATTTTTACTTTATTCTTTTTTTTCAAATTTTTAGAGATTTGAGCCATAACAAACTTTTCATCCCTAGGCACCAAAAATTTTAATTTTAGGTCGGAAGTAGACTTTTGGTAGATAATAATATTATCTTTTTCCAATTGCTTTAGTGATTTGATCACTTCTATCCTTTTTTGATTCAGTTTCTTGGCAATAGTGCTTTCATTTATTGTTATGAATTGATCAAATGCCCCGCCATAATTTCTAAGAATAACTTTTAGTGTGTTGTATAATCTTGGATTTAATTTTTCATACTCAAACAGAAAAAAATTCTTTACAATAATTTTAAAAGCAGATTTTTTGTTGGAATTTTGTTCGATGTCAATGATATTCTCACTTTCAAAACTATTTAATACATAATATGTTTTTAATAATGACAAATTATAGGTATTGCAGAAATCTTGCAAGTTTAAATGGTAATAACGATCATTTAATTCCCCATTACCGATTTGATAAAATTGATTGATTTTTTCATAGACTTGTTCAGAGTACTTAGGTGTCGCAATCCCTTTGTCCAAATAGCTTTTAAAATCTATAATTGAACCATCATTAAAAATAAGCGTTGCATATGATTTAAAACCATCTCGTCCGGCTCGTCCCACCTCTTGCTGGTAATTTTCAACACTGTATGGAATGTTCATGTGTATAACGGCACGAACATTTGACTTGTCAATTCCCATACCGAAAGCATTCGTTGCAACGATAATAGGTATTTTTTCGTTCATCCAGTTCTCCAAAGCTTTTGATTTTTCTTCACTATCCATTCCGCCATGGTAATATTGACTTTTGAAATTATTTCGATTTAAAAAATTTGAAATATCGATAGATCTTTTCCTTGATCCGGCATAAACAATGATAGGTTCATCTATTTTTAGAAGTATTTGTTTTAATTTATGAAGTGCGTTTTCCGTTTTTATGATATTGTAAATTAAATTATTCCTGTAAAATGACTTACTATATATTTGAACATCTGATAATTCTAAATTTTCCACTATGTCCGTCATTACTTCAGGAGTTGCAGTTGCTGTTAAGGCAATCATTTTTACATCTGGAAGTAATTTTTTTAAAATGGGAATTTTCAAATAAGCAGGTCTGAAATCGTGACCCCATTCAGATATACAATGAGCCTCATCGACGGCAATTAAGTTGACATCTAATTGACCAATTTTATTTTGAATGAATTCCGATTGTAATTTTTCCGGAGACAAGTACAAAAATTTATAATTTCCAAATTGCAAATTGTCGAATGCTTTTATAGTATCCTCTCTGCTGTATTTCGATGTCAGTGCTATAGCCTTTATACCTTTGTTGTTTAGGGATTTAACTTGATTTTCCATCAAAGCTATCAATGGAGAAATAACAATGCAAATGCCGTTTTTTATTAATGCTGGAATTTGAAAGCAAATTGATTTACCTGCACCTGTTGGTAATAATGCGAGAACATTATCCCCTCTAATTACCGCATTTATTATTTCCTCCTGAGGGTGGCGAAAACTCTGGTAATTCCAGTAATTCTTTAAAATATCCAGTGAGGTAGACATACATTAAGGTGTTATTGAATTTAAAATAAATTGTACTCTTTCCTTAATACTGCCAATTGGAACATTTAGAATGGAATACTCCAATTCGTTATAGGCTTTTGTTAGATGATTATGAATAGCCAGAGACTGCTCGTAACTCTCATATCTTTCTTTGTCGGATTGATAAATTTCCTGCCAGGGGGGCGTCATAAATATAGTAGTATATCTGTATTTTAAACTTTTCTCTTTATATACATCAGGATAATCTACTCCAATATAATTCATATAGCCATGTATATCAGGAATCCCGCGGTCGAAAAAAACAATATTGGTGCTTGCTCTCTCAGCTGTAAGAAATTGTTGTTCTCGTCCTTTTAACAATAATTGACTAAACAACAAAGGTTCTTTTAGGAATAGTTGCTCTACACCGTTATTCCTGGCTTCTAAAGTAACCTTTCGCGAAATTTCAGGCATGCAAAAATAATTTTGACTTATTAATTCATTAATTAATGATGACTTTCCTGTACCTGGACCACCAGTAATTACAATTTTTTTTTGCATGAAATAGTTTAGGTTAAGCTTAATATTAATTACAATTATTGAATATCGCTCCAATTAGAAAATGTTGATAGTGTATGGATCTCTGCATTATAATTGTCTAAACAAAGATAATAAACAATGTACTTAATTTAATCCTTTAGATCAGTTCTGTTTGAATTATTAGTTCAGAGGGAATAGAATTTGCAATAACCTGATATTGAATAATTTAAAAAAACGATTTTTTGGAATGGAGATAAGTACATAATATTTGTAAATTTGCAAGCAGAGCGTATAAAAAGAATAGTTATGAGTAAAGAATCAGAATTCTATGATAAATTGAAACTTAGTTTAGAAGAGACAACCACGTTTCCTACAAACTATATGTTCAAATTTATTATTCCAACAGACAAGGATAAATTTGAGCAAATTGATAATATGTTTAATAAACTGGGAGCCGTTATTAGATCAAAGACCTCAAAAAATAAAAAATTCACTAGTTTGACGATCTTAGTCGACATGAATTCTTCCAGTGAAATTATTGAAAAGTACAAGGAAGTTGGTACCGTTGAAGGAGTTATTTCTTTGTGATTTTTTTAACAATGAATTAATAAATAGATAATATTTTTGACCAAATTTAAAAATTACTTGTAAAGTAAAGAGCGTAGATCATTAGATGGTGTTTAAAAAAGGATTATTACTTATAGTATTACTGTATACGGTATTATTAAGAGCTCAAGATAAAGAGGAAATTCTTCTAAGAATTGATGATGATAAAGTTTATTCTTCTGAATTCATCAGAGTGTTTCAAAAGAATAAGGATATTGTAGTTGATTATGAAAAAAAGAATTTTGATGATTACTTCAATTTGTTTGTAGATTTTAAGATTAAACTAAAACAGGCGTATGAGTTAAAGTTAGATACTATCTCTTCTTACCAAAAAGAATTAGCTAAGTATAGGGAAATACTAGTAACTCCATATCTGCAGGATTCTTCAGCAAGTGAATTTTTAATTAAGGAAGCATATGATAGAACAGTGACTGAAGTTGACGCGAGTCATATTTTAATTAGAGTTGCTGCAGATGCAATACCAAAAGACACCTTGATAGTTTATAACAGAATTATGCAGGCTAGAGATAAAATTCTAAATGGTCAATCATTTGAACAAGTTGCAAAACAGTATTCAGAAGATCCGTCAGTCCAAAACAATGGGGGTAACCTGGGTTATTTTTCAGCTTTTTCAATGGTTTATCCTTTTGAAAATGCAGCTTTCAATACAAAGATTGGAGGTGTTTCGAAGCCTTTTAGAACACAATTCGGATTTCATATTGTAAAAGTAAATAATAGAAGAACTTCTTTAGGGGAAGTTCAGGTGGCGCATATCATGGTAAAGAAAGATCCAAATGATTCGACGTACGCCAAAACAAAAATATTCGACATTTACAATAAACTTGAGCAAGGGGATGATTTTGCACAAATAGCAAAAGAACACTCAGATGATACAAGCTCAGCGATAAAAGGAGGTGTTTTGCCTAAATTTGGAGCAGGTAGAATGATGCCTCCCTTTGATGAAATTGCCTTTAGCTTATCAAATGAAGGTGATTTTTCTGAGCCTTTTAAAACGGATTATGGTTGGCATATCTTAAAATTACTAAAAAAAATACCGGTTGGAAGTTTTGAAGAACAGTATTCTCAGCTTGAAGATAAGATAGAAAAGGGAAGCAGATCAAAATATGTAAAAAAAGCATTGGCTGAAAAACTCGAGAATAATTATGAAATTTCAGAAAACAGAAATTTGCTTAACTCATTTTATGGACCTAATGTTCAGGAAATGAAATCAGAAGAAGTGTTATTAAAAGTTGATAATGATGCTTTCAGTGTAAATGACTTCTATAAGTATTCTTTAAATAAAAGAAATCAAAATATAGGCGAGATCTATGAAGAATATAAGGTTGAAAAAATAATAAATTATTATAAAGGAAATTTAGAATTTACGAATAAAGAATTCGCAGAAATTTATCGTGAATATAAAGATGGGCTGTTACTATTTGAATTATTACAAAAATATATTTGGGAGAAATCAGAGAAGGATACATTAGGGTTAAAAGAGTATTACAATAACAATAAAAACAATTATGTCTGGAAAGAAAGAGCTGAGTTAACGATTGCCAGTTGCACATCTTTGGACAAAGCAGAATTGGTAAAACAATATTTAGAGAATGGAGAGTCCTTAGAAGAAATCAAAGGAAAAGTTAATGAAGGAGCAACAATTCACGTTCTTTTTAGTAGTGGGGTATTAGAAAGAGAAAGTAATAAATTACCAGCAAATTATGAAATGGAGGTTGGTGTAAGTGAAATTTATAATGAGGAAAAACATCAATATACAATCATAAGATTAGATAAATTAATTCCACCAACCAATAAAGAATTAAATGAAACTAGAGGTGAGGTAGTTAATGATTATCAAAATTTTTTAGAAAAAAAATGGGTTCAGAGCTTAAGGGAAAAGTACAAGATAAAAATAAATAAAGGAGCATATAACAAATTAAAAGTTAAATACGGAGAAGAAGAATGAAATATAGTATATTCATATTATTTATTTTTAGTTTGTTTTCTTGCAAAGAGCAAGGTGAAAAAAGTAATGCCGTAGCACGTGTTTATAATATCTATTTATATGAAGAAGATCTGCAGGAAAAAATGCCGACAGATTTAAGTAGAGAAGACAGCATTTTATTCAGAACAAGCTATATAAATGCTTGGGCCATGGAAGAGCTATTGCTAAAAAAAGCAAAATTGAATATTGGAGATCAAAATGATGAAATTCGTTCTTTAATAGATAAGTACGAAAAAGAATTGTTGATCGACAAATATAAACAGGCTGTTGTACAGCAGGAGTTAGATACTATATTTTCTGAAGATGATATAGAAGAATATTATCAAAATAATAAAGCTATTTTTAGATTAAATGAAAACTTGGTACAACTAAAGTACATTCATATTGATAAGGATATAAACGATGAAGCTGAGATAGTTCGCTTATTTAAGTCTAATAAAGAAGAGGATGTTAACGAACTTATAGATAGAGAATTAGAATTTAACTCATTTAATTTTAATGATAGTATTTGGATTAGTCAAAAAGACGTACTTAAAAAGCTGCCTTTTCTTAAAGAAGAAAGTAAGTTAAAAAAGAATAAATTTATGCAAAAAGAAGACTCTTTAGGAGTATATTTGCTGACAATTAATAACCTGCTGTATAGAAACGACATAGCACCTAAAAGCTATGTGATTCCATCAATTAAACGTATGATTCTGCACAAAAGAAAATTAGAATTAGCAGAAATAATGGAGCGAACATTGGTTAGTGATGCCATAGAGAAAAAACAATTTGAACTTTACAATAATGACTAAAAAAATAATTTATTTAATTTGTATTTGGGTTGGTTTCCAATTAAATGCGCAAGAAAAGATAAAGGTAGATGGTGTAGATGCTGTTGTAGGGAAGAATATTGTGCTCGACTCAGAGATCAATTCTTTTAAGGAAGAGTTGATCCTTCAGAGTGGAGGAGAGGTTGAAATATCTGATTGTGAAATGCTAGAACAAATAATGCACAGAAAACTGCTGGCACATCACGCGGAAATTGATAGTATTTTTGTGGGAGAAGCAGAAATAGAATCAAATGTTCAAAGAAAGTTGGCTTATTTTTCACAGCAGTTAGGTTCTGCAGAGAAAATGCTTGAAATGTATGGATTTGATTCCATGAAAGACCTTAAAGATGAATTGTATAGGGTTGAAAAGGAAAGTATGTTGATAAATAAAATGCAGCAAGAATTAACAATGGATGTCGACATTACACCTGAAGAAGTAAAAAGATATTATACAAGTCTTGAAGCAGAAGATAATTTACCGGAAATTGGTACAGAAATAGAAATATCACAGATAGTTTTACTTGCTAAACCAAGTAGGGAGGATGTCAAGAAAGCGATTGAAAAACTCAATGAAATAAAAAAGGAAGTTGAAGAGGGGGCAAGTTTCAAGATGAAAGCTATTCTTTATTCTGATGATCCCGCTGTTACCCAAAATAGTGGTTTATATACAATTGATAGAAATAGCCAGTTTGTGAAGGAATTTAAGGAAGCAACATTTAGTTTAGAAGAAGGTGAAGTTTCTGATCCGTTTAAGTCTGATTTCGGTTACCATATTTTAACTGTTGAAAGAGTTAAGGGTAAGCAAAGGGATGTTAGGCATATATTAATTCAGCCTAAGGTGGATAATGAGATTTATGCAAAGGCAAAAGACTCATTGTCAAAATATAGAGAAGATATTTTAAGACATAAAATTACCTTTGAACAGGCTGTTTTAAAATATTCTCAGGATAAAGACACCAGACTAAATCAAGGTGTGATTGTGAACAGTGAAACGAGAGATACACATTTTGACCTAACAAGGATGCCACCTGAATTATATGCAAAAGTTGGTAACCTCAAAGAAGGAGACATAAGCGAGGTATTTTTTGAAGAAAATAGAGAGGGAGATAAATCGTTCAAAATTATCCTTTTAAAAAGCAAAACTGATGCCCATACCGCAGATCTTTCTCAAGATTATGTTAAAATAAAAAATTTGGCGATACAAAAGAAGAAAACTGAACTTATTGAAAAATGGGCCAATGAGATTATTCAGGATACCTACATCAAAATCAGCAGTGGTTATTCGGATTGTGATTTTGAAAGCAATTGGGCTAAAAATTAATTCTGTTATATGTCTGATGTAAATACGATTAAGAATTTAGTAATCAATTATAATTACTTAAAAAAAGAAATTTCAAAAGTTATTGTTGGTCAGCATGATGCTATAAATCATGTTTTACTATCTGTATTGTGTGGAGGACATTCCCTCTTAATTGGGGTGCCGGGCCTGGCAAAAACATTATTAGTACATACTGTTGCGGAAGTATTGGGTTTGAATTTTAAACGTATTCAATTTACACCTGATTTGATGCCATCTGATATTCTCGGAAGTGAAATTTTAGATAAAAACCGAAATTTCAAATTTATCAAAGGACCTGTTTTTTCAAATATTATTTTGGCGGATGAGATCAATCGAACTCCTCCTAAAACACAGGCTGCCCTTTTGGAAGCGATGGAAGAGCGATCGGTTACCATCGCCGGGCATAACTACAAGTTGGAATGCCATTTTTTGTTCTCGCTACACAAAATCCAATAGAACAAGAGGGGACATATCCTTTACCAGAGGCACAGCTGGATAGATTTATGTTCTCAATTTACTTAAATTACCCGACGTTTGAAGAAGAAGTAATAGTTGCTAAAAACACAACAAACGATGAGAGTGTCACACTTAAATCAATTTTATCTTCTCAGGAGATAATGGATTATCAACATGTTATTAGAAGAATTCCGGTTGCGGATAATGTTGTGGAGTATGCAGTCAACTTAGTGACTAAAACCAGACCAGAATCAAATTTATCACCGGATATTGTTAAGAATTATATTGATTGGGGTGCAGGCCCAAGGGCGTCACAAAATTTAGTTCTGGCAGCAAAAGCACATGCTGCAATAAATGGTAAGTATTCTCCAGATATTGAAGATGTGCAGGCAGTGGCTTCCGGAATATTACATCATCGAATTGTAAAAAATTACAAGGCAGAAGCCGAAGGTATAAATGAATCTCAAATCATAGACGCACTTTTATAAAATATTAGTAGTGCTGTTATTAATACCATCTCAATTTCTCTTAAATACCTATTGTTAATACAATAATTTGTTTGTATATTTGCAGCCCTTTTATTTGAGCTTAGGTTTTATAAAAGGTGTGTAATAAAGAAGTTAAACCCTCTTATTGGATTTTGTCATTAAAAAACCTGAAAAACAATAAGATACAAATTATTAAGACATATGTCTAAACTTGATGAAAAGTTAATTCAATACACTGGCGAAGCTGAAAAGCTAGGTATAAAAGTTGAAGCAGATCTGTTAAGAATGGTTACCAAAGGTGTTGGACCATCTGTTTACAAAGAAGATGCAGAACTTGTTTCTAGTTCTCAAAAATCAGAATTAGAAACCGTAAAGAAAAATTTCCTAATTAAAAAACTTGGTTTTGAAGACAGCGAAAAATTAGACACTGCTATAAATTCTGTTATCGAAATAATGGGTAGTTCTAATAAAAAGAAATACAGAGCTATTTTTTATTATTTATTGGTAAAAGAATTGGGTGCCGAATCTGCATACGAGGTGGTTGTAGAAAAAGAGGTTAAGGTTGTTGCTAAAATGGAACCAAAAAAGGCAGTTAAAAAAGCTGTTACAAAAGAAACAAAGAAAGAAGTGATTAAAGAAGAAGTAAAAGAAGAACTAGTGGTTGCGGCAGAGGAAAATAAGGTACCTGCTGAAGCTCAAAAGGAAGAGAAAAAGAAACCTGTTGAAGCGAAAAAGAAAGAGAAAAAGGAAGAAGCTCCTGTTGTGATCGAGGAAATCAAAGAGGAAGTTGTTGCTGAAACAAAGGTAGATCCGGAAGAATTTTTAGCCGATTTCGATTGGCAAAAATACGAAGAAGGAATTGAAGCCGTTGACGAAGAAAAATTAGTAGAGTTTGAAAAAGCTTTAGAAAATACTGTTGGATTTGTTGAAGAACGTCAGGTAATTGATGGTACTGTTGTTCGATTGACCGATAGAGAAGCGATTATCGATATTAATTCAAAATCTGAAGGTGTTATTTCACTAAATGAATTCAGATATAATCCTAGTCTAAAGGTAGGGGACACGGTTGAAGTAAAAGTTGATAAGCTTGAAGATAGTACTGGTCAATTGGTTTTGTCGCATAGAAAAGCTAGAGTAATTAAAGCTTGGGATAGAGTTAATAAAGCACACGAGACACAAGAAATTGTTACGGGCTATGTGAAGTGTAGAACAAAAGGAGGTATGATTGTTGATGTTTTTGGAATTGAAGCATTCTTACCAGGTTCACAAATTGACGTTAAACCAATTAGAGATTACGATCAGTTCGTTGATAAAAACATGGAATTTAAAGTTGTGAAAATTAATCATGAGTTTAAAAACATTGTTGTTTCTCACAAAGCACTTATCGAAGCTGATTTAGCAGAACAGAAAAAAGAAATTATCGGTCAATTAGAAAAAGGTCAAGTACTTGAGGGTATTGTTAAGAACATAACTTCTTACGGTGTATTTGTTGATCTTGGAGGAGTAGACGGATTAGTTCATATTACCGACCTATCTTGGAGTAGAATAAATCACCCAAGTGAGATTGTTGAGCTTGATCAAAAATTAAACGTTGTAATTTTAGATTTTGACGATGAGAAAACTAGAATCCAATTAGGATTAAAACAATTAAGCAAACATCCTTGGGATGCTTTAGATGAAAATTTAAAAATTGGAGATAAAGTAAAAGGCAAGGTTGCAATTATTGCAGATTACGGTGCTTTTATTGAAGTTAGCAAAGGTGTTGAAGGTTTGATTCACGTTTCTGAAATGTCCTGGTCAACGCATTTACGCTCTGCTCAGGATTTTGTTAAAGTTGGCGACGAAATAGAAGCGGTTATCCTGACATTAAATCGTGACGAGAGAAAAATGTCACTAGGGATCAAACAGTTACAACCAGATCCATGGACAGATATTACTACTAAATACCCGGTTGGATCTAAACATACCGGTACAGTACGAAATTATACCAATTTTGGTGTATTTGTTGAATTAGAAGAGGGAATTGACGGATTGGTTTATATTTCCGATTTGTCTTGGACTAAAAAAGTAAAGCATCCATCTGATTTTGTCAAAGTTGGCGATTCCTTGGATGTCGAAGTTCTTGAGTTAGATGTAGAAGGACGTAAATTAAACTTAGGTCATAAGCAGACTACTGAAAACCCTTGGGATAAACATGAAGAGATATATCAAATTAATTCTGTACACAGTGGTACTGTAAAAGAAATAACTGATAAAGGTTCGATTGTTACTTTTGAAGATGGAGTGGAAGCTTTTGTTCCAGGACGTCATATGGATAAAGAAGATAAAACTAAAATCGCAAAAGGGGAAACTCTCGATTTTAAAGTTTTAGAATTTAATAAGGAGTACAGAAGATTGGTGGTGTCGCACTCAGCAATATTCAAAGCTCAGGAAGAAAAGAATATAAAAGCAGCACAGAAAAAAGCAGATTCTGCTGAAAAAACTACGCTGGGTGATATTTCTGGTCTTGCAGATCTTAAAAAACAAATGGAATCGAAGGGTAAATAAGCCCGATATTTCTTGAAATTTTAAACCGTCTCCCTTTGTGGTGGCGGTTTTTTTTGTTTTTATTTATAATTATATTGAGAACATTTGATAGTTCAGGTAAGAGTGCCTAATTAGAATCTTTAGGAAAATCAATAAGGTTATCTTTCCTCGGAAAAAAGTATCTTTGTGGCAAATAAAAAATCGTTATGACTTTAATAAAATCAATCTCCGGAATAAGAGGGACAATAGGGGGTAAAACTGGTGATAATTTAACACCATTGGACGCTGTAAAATTTGCTTCAGCCTATGGAATCTGGTTAATAGAAAGAAATCCTAAAGCCGAGAAAATAGCTGTTGTTATTGGAAGAGATGCCCGTATTTCTGGTAAAATGATAAGTTCTTTAGTTGCAAATACGCTGGTTGGTCTTGGAATTGATGTGATCGATCTTGGGCTTTCAACAACACCTACTGTGGAGATTGCAGTTCCATTGGAAAATGCCAATGGAGGAGTTATAATTACCGCTTCTCATAACCCCAAACAATGGAATGCACTTAAATTATTAAATGAAAAAGGAGAATTTTTAAATGGAGCTGATGGGACTAAAATATTGGAGATTGCAGAAAGTGGTAATTTAACTTTTGAAGAAGTCGATAACCTGGGAATTTACAAAAAGAAGAAAAATTTTATGGATCGTCATATTGACGAAGTGTTAAGTTTAGAACTGGTCGATATAGACGCAATTAGATCTGCTAATTTTAAAGTGGTTGTAGATGCGGTAAATTCTACCGGTGGAATTGTGATTCCGGCCCTATTAGACAGATTAGGAGTAAATTGTATAAAATTGTATTGTGAGCCTAACGGAGAGTTCCCACATAATCCGGAACCATTAAAAGAGCACCTTGGTGATATTTCTGCATTGGTAGTGAAGGAAGAGGCTGATTTTGGTATTGTTGTTGACCCGGATGTAGATAGACTGGCCTTAGTATGTGAAGATGGTTCAATGTTTGGAGAAGAGTATACCTTAGTGGCCTGTGCGGATTATGTATTGTCTCATAACCCGGGGAATACTGTATCTAATTTATCTTCATCGAGAGCATTGAGAGACATAACTCGTAAACATGATGGAAATTATGAAGCAAGTGCTGTTGGAGAAGTGAATGTAGTGGAATTAATGAAAAAGAATAATGCCATAATAGGTGGAGAAGGAAATGGAGGAATTATCTATCCGACTTCTCATTATGGTCGTGATTCACTCGTAGGTGTTGCGCTGTTTTTGACACATTTGGCGACCCTTGAAATATCGTGTAAAGCACTTAGAGATAGTTATCCAAGTTATTTTATGAGTAAAAATAGGATTGAGTTGACCCCTCAAATTGATGTGGATAAAATATTAAATAATATGGCAGCTAAATATCAAGAGGAGGAAGTATCTACTATTGATGGTGTTAAGATCGATTTTGAAATGGAGTGGGTGCATTTAAGAAAATCCAATACAGAACCCATCATCCGTGTTTATACCGAAAGTTCCTCTCAGAAAAATGCAGATAGACTTGCAGAAAGAATTATGCATGAAATAAATGAAATAGCAGACATTTAATATGAACTTAGAACAACATTTTAAAAAATTCAGAAAAAACATAGTCGGTATTGAACAAACATTTCAATCTCCCTTTGAAAGAAAGAAAATTGTTTATGCAGATTGGACTGCGAGTGGGAGGTTATATCTTCCAATAGAAGAAAAAATGTTAAATGACTTTGGCCCCTATGTTGCTAACACCCATACAGAAACAACATTTTCTGGTTCGACAATGACCTTAGCCTATCATGAAGCCAGAAAAATAATAAAAAAACACGTAAATGCGAAGGAGGATTGCGTACTGATTACCGAGGGAACAGGTATGACCGGCGTAATTAATAAATTTCAACGGATTCTAGGATTAAAAATTTCTGAAAATCTAAGAGAATTGGCAGTTGCGATTCCTGATGATCAAAAACCAGTAGTCTTCATTACACATATGGAACATCACTCCAACCAAACCTCTTGGTTAGAAACAATTGCTGATGTTGAAATAATTCCGTTTGACGAAAGAGGATTGGTAGATTATAATAGCTTGCAAGGATTGCTGGATAAATACAAGAACAAAACCATGAAGATTGCCTCGGTAACAGCATGTTCTAATGTTACGGGGATACAAACGGATTATCATAAAATTGCCAAAATAATGCATCAAAATTCGGGAGTATGTTTTGTTGATTTTGCATGTTCGGCACCCTATGTTAAAATTGATATGTATCCTGAGGATAAAGAGGCTTATTTAGATGCTATCTTTTTTTCACCACATAAATTTCTGGGAGGACCAGGAACTTCGGGTGTTTTAATTTTTAATAAAGATCTTTATCACAATAGGATACCGGATAATCCCGGAGGAGGAACGGTTAACTGGACAAATCCCTGGGGCGATCATAGATACCTCGATGATATTGAAACTCGCGAAGACGGTGGAACGCCTGGATTTTTACAAACAATTAAAATTTCGTTGGCAATAAGGTTGAAGGAGGAAATGGGAATTGAAAATATTCACGATAGAGAAGAGGAGATCAACAAACACATATTTAAAGAATTAAAATCCATTGATAACTTAGTTTTATTAGCCAAACAACATGAAAACAGATTGGGGGTTTTTTCTTTCTATATTGAAGACATGCATTATAACCTGGGTGTAAAAATTTTGAACGACCGGTTTGGTATTCAAACAAGAGGAGGTTGTTCTTGTGCTGGAACCTATGGCCACTTTTTACTGCATGTTGATCAACAGGAATCAAGTGATTTAATTAAAAAAATTGATGAAGGCTGCATAATAGAAAGACCGGGATGGATCAGGATGTCCATTCATCCTACAAGTACAAATGAAGAAGTTACTTTTATATGTAACAGTATAAGAGAGTTATCAGAGAATATTGAAAGTTGGAAAAATGATTATCAATACAACGCTCTAACTAACGAATTCGTCCATAAATCGGATCATAAATATGAAAAAGAACTTGTTAAGAGCTGGTTTAAAAAATGAATATTTACATAGCACTTCTGAGAGGTATCAACGTTGGGGGATCTAATAAGATCTTAATGGCAGATCTTAAGGCTTTATTTATAACTTTGAACTTTCCTGATCCTACAACCTATTTACAAAGTGGAAATGTGGTATTCTCAACAATACGTGAGGATATTTCTTCAATTGAAATTGAGTTAAAGTTAAAAATTCTTGAGGTATTTGGTTATGATATTGAGGTTTTCATATTATCTGCCGATTCTTTTAGAGATGTATATAAAAATAACCAATTCATCCTGGATAAGTCTTTGGATACCAAAAAGATGTATGTCGTTTTTTTAAAAGAGAATCCAGATCCGGATAAGTTTGATCTGATAAAAAACAATCCGAATTTTCAAGAAAAAATGATATTGTTAAACAAGGCTATTTATATGTATTATGTAAATGGCGCTGGAAGAACCAAGGTTTCTAATAATTATTTTGAAAACAAGTTAAAGGTAAAGGCAACCTCCAGAAATTGGAATACGGTTAGCAGTCTTAACCATTTATTATTGCAATCGTAATTTACTCTTACAACTTTTCTCATTTCTTCTTTAACCCTTTTTTTATTTGGACTTAGCTGTTTTTGCTTTAGTTTCACTTTCCTTCCCCATATGCTTGAACCTGTTATGTGTCCAGAAATAGAATTCAGGGTTTTCTACTATCTGTCCTTCCAATATTTTAATGAACTTGTCTGTAATTTGGTAATCCGGCAATTTCCTTGGGTTTTCAGTTAAAATTGTGATTTTCGACGTATAATAACCTCTTTTTATTCGATTAGTTTGTAAATATATTACCGGATAATCAAATCTCTTGGCCATTAACTCATGTCCAATTATTATTGGCACTCTAATTCCCATAAAATTATTCCAATGATGTGCCTTTTTTAATAATGGAGATTGGTCACTTAAAAAACCATAGATAGCCTGTATCTTCTCATCGTAATTCTTTTGCATTTGCCGGATGAATCTTGAACTTAAAACAAGGTTTGCACCGAATTTACTTCTTGATATTTTTATTTTTTCTTCGAAATACTTATTTCCAATTTTAGTATAGGAACCAAAGCCATCACAATCCACCAATTTCACCATTAAATGAACCGCCCATTCCCAATTGGCATAATGTGAGGATATGATAATAACGCTTTTATTATTTTTAATAAGCCTTTCAATTTCTTTAGGGTTCTCAATTGTAATTCTATTCAAAATTTCTCTTTCTGATATATCAAATGTCTTGATCATTTCCATAAAAGTATCAATAAAATGCCTTATTGATTTTTTTTCAATTTTCAATAGTTCTTGCTGTTTTTTTTCAGGAAATGCAAGCTTTAGGTTATGTCGAACAACTTTTTTTCTATAACCAAACACATAATAAAGCGGCACATAGATTATGTCAGACAAAATATATAGAACCCGTAGCGGAAGAATTGACAGAAACCATATTAGGGGGTACACCAAAAGGAATATAAATAATTGCATTTGCTCAAAAAATATTGCTAATATCGGACATAATTTCATTTTTCACTAAAAGTTTGCTTAGAATTAGTACGAAGAGTTTGTTTGAATTTCTACTGCTAAACAAATAATAGAGAAGTGCGATTTTGTCAGAAGCTCCCCCGGAGCTCCCCGATAGTGATCGTGAGTGGTAAACTCCTAATGTTTCTGTTAACATGACTAGAAAAATACAACCAGGCGGAGAGGCTATCTGATTATCCACCTTAGACCTGAGACTCTTGAAATTTCTCCGTTCCTTCCTTTCCCACATGTTTAAATCTTTTATGTGTCCAAAAATAGTATTCTGGGTTTGCTCTTATTTGTTCTTCTAACACTTCTAAAAACATATCCGTTATTTGATAATCAGGAAACTCTTTAGGGTTTTTAGCGAGTTCAATAATTTTAGACCTATAATAACCTCGTTTAACGAGATCAGTTTTTAAATAAACAATGGGGTAGTTAAATCTTTTTGCCAGCATTTCAGCACCGGTTATTATCGGAACTCTTATATCCATGAAATTACTCCAGTAATAGGTTTTTTTCAATTGTGGAGATTGATCTCCTAAAAAGCCATAAATAGCTGAAATATTTTTATCTTTATTTCTTTGCATCAAGTCGATAATTTCTTTAGTAGGCACAAAATTTGCACCAAATTTGGTTCGAGAGCTTTTTATCTTTTTGTCAAAATATTTATTTCCAATTTTTGTATATGCCGCATAGGCTTTACAATTAACCAATTGATCCATCAAGTATGGAGACCATTCCCAATTGGCATGATGTGATGATAATATGATCACACTTTTATTATTATTGATATAATTATTGATAAGTTCCGGATTTTCAATAATAATTCTTTTTGCTATTTCTTTTTTACTAATACTAAATGATCTTATCATTTCCATAAAAATATCTATAAAATGATGGAATGTTTTTTTTCAATTTTTAATAATTCTTTTGCAGATTTTTCAGGAAAAGACAATTTTAAATTATGTCTAACTACTTTTTTACGGTAACCTATAATGTAATACAGGAGCACATAAATAACATCGGATATAAAATATAAAATCCGTAATGGTAGAATGGATAGAATCCAAATTAAGGGATATATCAAGCTGTAAATTAATAATTGCATTTGGAGGGAATTTTGCAGCAAATATCGCATATAATTTTATCTTTGAGCAAAATAATTTCAGTCCATGGATAAAATAGATAAAGTAGTCTTATTGATAATAATTGCCAACGTATTGTTCTCATTAAAAGGATTTAAGGATAGATTGTTTTTTGAAAAATTCAAATTTCAGATAGCCCCTATTCGCAAAGGAGAGAAAATCAGGCTATTATCTTCGGGGTTTTTACATGTTGATCAGACACATTTGCTTTTTAACATGCTTACCCTTTATTTTTTTGCTGATGCTGTTATTTTCCATCTTGGAATTATTAAATTCTTAGTAATATATTTCGGTTCATTGATAGCCGGAAACTTATTGTCGTTAAATTTTCATAAAAAGGATCCATATTATAGTGCGGTTGGGGCCTCAGGAGCCGTAATGGGTGTTATTTATGCCTCTATTATGCTCAATCCGGGCATGAATTTGTATATGTTCTTTATTCCAATACCAATACCTGGATATGTTTTCGGGGTTGCATATTTGTTATATTCTATGTTCGGCATGAAAAAGAATTGGGGAAATATTGGGCATAGTGCTCATTTTGGTGGTGCTATCGGGGGTTATGTTTTGACCCTTATGCTTTTTCCACAAATAGCAGTTCAAAATACCATGTTGGTTGCCTTATTGGCCGTGCCAATTATTTTGATGTTTATTTTTAAAGATAAACTTGAAAGAGACTAATATTTTCCTTGTTTTTACTACATTTGCCGAATGTTTTAAAAAAGATAAAACAAATTTTTTAGAAAGATAATTTATATAGATGGAAGAAAAGAAATTTGACCTTAACTCACTGATTGGATTTGTTTTACTCGGAGCGATAATGCTCTGGTATTTTTATACCAACCAGCCAACACCTGAAGAGTTAGAGAAACAAAAAGCAGAGCAAATTCAAGACTCGATTCAACAAGTTAATCCAGTTGGAAATATTAATGACAAAATTAAGGATGCAAGCACCCCTACTGAGCAAGCCTCAGATTCATTGGCATATATTCAGGCACAAAATAGTTTGGGACTTTTTGCTTATAGTGCAAGTTTACCTTCGGCTATAGAAAATGAGTCCGTTCTTGAAAATAGTTTGGTAAAGATTACGGTATCTAATAAAGGTGGTCAAATAACGGAGGTGTTAATGAAAAACTATAAGACTTATAGTATGACGCCCCTTTATATAGTTAAAGATAATAATGCTTCGTTTAATTTGTCATTTGCCACTCAAGACAATAGGAACTTACAAACTAAAGATCTTTATTTTGAACCAACCCTGACAAATAATGGAGATAATCAGGTATTATCCATGAAATTGAAGGTGTCGGAGAATAAATATTTAGAGTATAAATACGAGTTAAAACCTGACGATTATATGATGGATTTCGCAATTCAGTCTCAAGGATTGAGTGGCGTAATAAATAGTTCGCAAAACATAAATTTAGATTGGAATATCAAAAGTTTCAGGACAGAGAAAAGTGTAAAATATGAAAATCAATATACTGATTTAAGATATCAACACAATGGTGGAGAATTCGAATATATGAACGCTATGAGCGATGAAGATGAAGAGGATGCCTCTGATGTGGATTGGATTTCTTTCAAGCAGCAATTTTTTACTTCTGTGCTATTGACAGATGAACCATTTGATAAGGCTAAATTAATTTCAAAGAATTTAGTAGAAGACGAATTTATTGACACCGTTTATACCAAAGAATTCCAGGCTTTGATTCCGCTGAAATCAGAATTTGGGGAGCTTAACTATAATATGAACCTGTATTATGGTCCGGTGGATTATGCTGTGTTGAGTAAATATGAAGGAAAGAATTTAGACCGGATTGTAAGTTTAGGTTGGGGAATTTTTAGATGGATCAATAAATTCGTTTTTATTCCGGTATTTGCATTTCTTAGCTCCTATATTGGCAATTTTGGTATCGTAATTATTTTATTGACCTTAGTTGTAAGGATCATTATGTCGCCTGTTGTGTATAAATCGTATTTGTCAAGTGCCAAAATGAAGGTGCTGAGACCTGAGATGCAAGAGATCAATGATAAATATAAAGGTAAAGAAAATGCAATGAAGCGCCAGCAGGAAACAATGGCCTTACAACGAAAAGCGGGTGTTAATCCATTGTCAGGATGTATCCCGGCATTATTGCAAATGCCAGTATTCTTTGCATTATTTAGGTTTTTCCCGGCTAATATTGATATCAGGCATAAAGGATTCTTATGGGCAGATGATCTGTCAGCCTATGATGAAGTTCTCAAATTACCATTTAATATACCATTTTATGGAGATCATGTAAGTTTGTTTCCAATATTAGCTTCTGTGGCCATATTCTTTTATATGCAAATGACCCAGAGTCAGCAAATGAATATGCAGCAGCCTGCACAAGAGGGTATGCCGGATATGCAAAAAATGATGAAGATGATGTTATACATCTCACCGTTGATGATGTTGTTTTTCTTTAATAGTTATGCGAGTAGCCTGAGTTTGTATTACTTTGTTTCCAATTTGTTGACCTTGGGAATTATGCTGGTCATAAAAAATTATATTTTGGATGAAGACAAGATTCATGCTCAGATTCAGGAAAATAAGAAAAAACCTGCGAAGAAAAAGAGCGCTTTCCGCCAACGATTGGATGATGCTATGAAACAAGCACAAGTACAGCAAGGTCAGCAAAAAAAGAAAGGAAAAAAATAAACTCAATTTTTCATATTATTCTAAAAAACCGATAATATTTTTATTGTCGGTTTTTTTAGGCATTATTATTGCGTACTGTATTACATCAGAGGAGAGATCTAAGTCGATCTATCAACTTTAGAATCTTTTAAATATATTTGATGGGAAATTTTATACTATCATTGTAATCTTATAAACTTAAACACATTATCATGAAAAAATTATTTGCATTGCTTTTTGCCGCTTCTCTATTATTTGTTTCTTGTGTAAGCGAACCAGGACCTCCAGGACCTCCGGGACCAACCGGACCTCGCGGTGAAGATGGAATAAATATTCTTGGGCAGGTATTTGAGGCAGATGTTGATTTTACTGCGGCAGACAATTTTGAAGAATTGATTCCTTTTCCTGATAATATAGAAGTATTCGATACGGATGTTGTGGTTGCGTATATTTTGATCGATTTTGTTGATGGATTAGATGTTTGGGAGCCATTGCCACAAACCCTGTTCTTAGGAGATGAAATTTTATTATATGGCTTCAATCATACTGTAGTGGATATCCTTTTCTTTTTGGATGGGACGGTAGATTTAAATAATTTACCACCTGATTTTACCGATAACATCATTTTTAGAGTTGCTATTTTACCGGCTGATATGGCTGAGAATGTTAATATTAATAGTTTGGAAAGCGTAATGAGCGCCTTACAAAACAAGGAGATAATGCAATTGAATTGATAAACAGAGGACTTAATTATATAATCAAAGACCAGTAAAATTATTTGCTGGTTTTTTTTGTGGGCCCATAATAAACAAATTCTCTATATCCTTCGCAGAATTAAAAGGATCTAACATAAATTTGGTTCATAAAACTCTTTCTAATTTAATGGGATAGGTTTTATTTGCATTCCATTGACATAAATACAAATTCTTATCGTTATCCACGCAAACGTCATGACAATGATTAAAAAGCGGAATATCTTGTGTGATCAGTTTTAATTTATCGTTTTCATAAACCGGGGCCGTGCCACCAGGGTTAGAAATCACTTTGTTATTTTTATCTAAAATAGTTATAAAACCGGAATCAGATGTTCTGTTTAAATATTTTAATCTCGACCAACACACTCCTGAATACAAGATGTCATCATCAAGAACAGATCTGCACACATAAGCTCCGGGTAAGAATACAGTATCTAAATAATCACCTTCAAGCGTAAATCTTTTAAAAGAATTATGCCCTCTTGAGGTACACATCAAAGTAATATTATTTTGATCTCTTTTGTCGATGGCTACACCATGTGCCGTTGCAAATTGATCATCATTATCACCTGCACCTCCCCAATGTTTTATATATTCACCTTCCGGACTGTATTGGATAATATACTGAGAGCCGTATCCATCAGCCACATAAATATCACCATTATCAGCAATTGTCGTCTCGGTAGGCTTATAATTATCAGATTCACTATAGATTCCGATTTCCTGTGGACTTGGTAATATCAGTAAAACTTTTCCATCGGTTGTGGTTTTGATAACTTTACCGGGGTTAGGATCGGTTATGTAGAGTACTTCTTGATCTCCTTCATCAAATAATGTCAATCCATGTGCCGATGCCAGATCTAAGGTCCAGGAAATTAATAATTTACCGGATTTGTCGTATATGATAATATTATTTCTGGGTTCGTCAGTGGTCATAATTAATCTTCCTTTCGTATCCATTACCATTTCATGACAATTATTAACTGGGGTTGTAGCTGGGTTTAAATTTCCCCATTCTTGATGTACCCGGTATCTGAAATCTCCATGTCCAATTATTTGTTCGCTCAGAATAGATCTATTAATAATTACAAAGGAGTGAATTGCTGGGCTAACTGCAAGGCCACCAACCGCAAGACTCGATATTTTAATGAATTTTCTTCAATTGTTTTTCATGATATTGTATTTTTCCCTTTAGTTTAAATTTGCAACTATCTCTATATGTGAAAATTTATCAGATATATTTTGTATTTCTTCTTTTGAAATGTCTGTTTTCCAAACAAATAATTTGGCCAATGATGGCATCAGCACAAGTTTTTCTAAACTCTCATTTGATATTTTAGTATTATACATATTTATCGAAGTGAGGTATTTAAAATTCTCTATATAATGTATAGACCTGTCAGTAAGCGGGTTAGAATGAACGTTTAGCCTGGTTAAGTTCGTAAAGTCAGTAATAACGCTTAACATATCATCCGTTAAATTACAACTGCTAAGATCTAACCATGTAATTTGATTTTTGGCCAAAAGTAATTTTTCCATTTGCGATTTTCTTATAGAATCTCCCTTATAAGAAATGGAAATCATATTACTTTTTTCACCCATAACATCAATTGTAAAATTATTTTTAACTATTTCTGATATTATGGACGTTGGCAGGGTATCTACTTTTACTTTTTCATAGTGAGCTTTTGGATTGTAGTCTAAATTATAATCACGTAAGAGTGTGTTTATTAATTCTTCATCTGACTTCTTAGAGAAATTGAATTTAGAGATACTATCTGCGCCATTTCTCATCCACCATTCAATAATTTGGATCTCACCATAGGTCATCGGACTTCCCTTTGGGGGCATAAATTTTTTATGCTCTTTAGGTAGTGTAACACGATTTAACCATTCACTTTTAAAAGGGGTCTTGGTGTTGATAATTGTACCATTATCTCCTCCTTTAAAAATTTCCCTGTAATTAGTCAAAAGTAATCCTCCTTCTAATTTATTAGAATTGTGACAACTTGTGCATTTTTTATCTAGAATGGGCTGTATTAATTTAGGGAAAACCTGAATAGAATCAGGGTGTATATCAGTAAACAGATCATTATTTGATTTAATTTCCACACCCGCAATATTTTTTATAAAATTTGGGGCATACTGAATTAAATAGGTATCTCCATGAGTTAAATTCCCCCCTAAATGGCCGGTAACACCAACCAATGCCATCACAAGAGCAAGGCTTATATAAAATATAACTTTTTGGAGTCTTATTTTATTGGTTTTAAGCAACCAAGCGAAAAAGGATAATACGGTAAGTAAAATTCCAAGCCATTTGTGCCAAAAAAGAGTATCATCATCATATCCTCCTTGTAAAGAAAGTAGCCATCCAATAAAAATAGCACCCAAAGAGGATATTCCACCCCAAAACAGAGTGAATGATATTGCAGGATTTAACGCTCTTGCATAGTTTTTACCCTTTAATGAAATTATTTGCATTAATCCGGCCAATAGCAAAATTCCAATGGGCATGTGAACAACCAAGGGGTGAAAACGCCCTAAAAATGCCACTATATTTTCTTCCATTTCTTGTAAGATTATCAATTAGGATAAAATATCTTTTACAACATTTCCACTAACATCCGTAAGACGAAATCTTCTGCCTTGATACTTATAAATTAGGCGCTCATGATCTATTCCCATAAGGTGCATTAGGGTAGCCTGAAAATCATGCACATGAACCGGATTCTCAATAATATTATAACCAAATTCATCAGTACCTCCATATACCATTCCCTTTTTAACTCCTGCTCCGGCCATAAAAATTGTAAAACATTTAGGATGGTGATCTCTACCATAGTCAATCGGAGTTAAGGCCCCTTGAGAATAATTGGTCCTTCCAAATTCACCTCCCCAAATTACTAAGGTATCTTCCAGAAGACCTCTTTGTTTTAGGTCTTTTATCAATGCGGCCGTTGGTTGATCTGTTTCTTTACACTGTCTCTTCATAAGTTCAGGTAAGCCTCCATGTGCGTCCCAACCCTGATGATACAATTGAATGAATTTTACATCTTTTTCTACAAGTCTTCTTGCCAACAAACAATTTGCGGCATAGGTTCCGGGTTTTTTGCTGTCCGGTCCGTACATATCATAAATATATTCCGGTTCATTTTCTGTATTCATTATTTCAGGAACCGAAGTTTGCATTTTAAATGCCATTTCATATTGTGAGATTCTCGCTTTTATCTCAGGGTCCCCATACTCATTATATTGCAAATTTTGTAATTGCTCCAAATGATCCAGTTGATCTTTTCTGATCTCAGAAGTAACCCCTGGTGGGTTTTGTAAAAAAAGAACAGGGTCCTTACCCGGCCTAAATGGAATTCCTTGATGTTCAGATGGAAGAAAACCATTTCCCCATAGTCTTGAATACAGTGGTTGTCCAAATTTGTCTTTAGTAACCAATACGACAAAATTTGGCAGGTTTTCATTGTCCGATCCGAGTCCGTAGCTAACCCATGATCCTATGGAAGGTCTTCCGGGAAATTGTGAACCTGTTTGAATAAAAGTAGCCGCAGGGTCATGGTTAATCGCATCCGTTTGCATGGATTTAATGAAGCACAATTCATCAGTGATCTCAGCGGTATATGGCATTAATTCACTAACCCAGGCCCCATTCTCACCTCTTTGATTAAATTTGAATATGGAACCAGCCAGAGGAAAAGAGGTCTGTCCTGACGTCATACCCGTTAATCGCTGCCCTTTTCTTATACTTTCAGGAAGTTCTTGCCCGTTTAATTTGGTCAATAATGGTTTGTAATCAAACAGATCTAACTGAGAAGGGGCACCACTCTGAAATAAATAGATCACTCTTTTTACTTTTGGAGGAAAATGTGGTTTTCCGATCGTTGGATATCCATTTAAACCTCCCAAGGTAGAAGCGCTCAGCCCAGAGGATTCATCAATGAACTTAAAGCCACCGCACCAAGGCCTAAAGATGTTTTGGTTAGAAAATCTCTTCGAGAATAATTTTTATTTTCTTGATCACACATGTTCTAGGTTTTTATCTTTTCATATACATTTCATCCATATTAAATAGGGTATTAGCTACAACGGTCATCGCAGCCATTTCGGAGGGATTATATTGATTCGGTATTCGATAATCCCCAACAGATAAAAATTCAACAGCACCGTTTGTATCTCGATTGAATTTTTCAAATTCCTGATTGTACAGGGTTGAAAGTATCTCTAACTCTCTATTGGAAGGCATTCTACTTAATGTTAGCTGAAATCCAATGGAAATTTGCGCATCTAAAGTATCTTTGCCTTCCGTTTTCATCCTGTATGCCATTGCCCTGGAGGCTTCAACGAATTGCGGATCATTTAACAATATTAGTGCTTGCAAAGGTGTATTGGTTCTTTCTCTTGTGATCATGCAGATGTCTCTGGAAGGCATGTCAAAAATTGTAAGATATGGAGGGGGAGAAGTTCTCTTGATAAAGGTATACATACTCTTTCTATATTGCTTTTCGTCATGGTCTTGTACATAATTTTTAAGATAATGTGAAAAATTACCTTTTTCTAACCAAAGCCCTTCTGGTTGATAGGGTTTAACCGATTCTCCACCAACTTCATCATTAAATAATCCACTGGATATCAATGCATTATTGCGAATAAATTCAGCTTGTCGTCTATAGCTCGGTGCTCTGGCTAACAGCAGATTATCAGGGTCAAGATCCCTTATTTCTTTAGAAGCTATCGAACTTTGCTTATAGGTATAGCTTGTAACCATTTTCCTGATTAATTTTCGAACATCCCATCCGGATTCCATAAAGTCAATGGCTAGCCAGTCTATTAATTTTGCATGGGTTGGTGAGGCACCTTGATTTCCAAAGTCATTTGCCGTGGTTACAAGGCCTCTGCCAAATATCATTTGCCAGTACCTGTTAACAGTTACTCGTGCTGTTAGAGGGTGGTTTTTGTTAAATAACCATTGACTCAAGCCCAATCTGTTTTTTGGATATTCCGATGAAAATTCAAGTATCGTTGAAGGTGCACCCCTATAAACTTCTTCTTTAGGCTTGTCATATTCACCTCGTTCCAGGATATAAGTTTTCCTTTGTGGTTTCATTTCTTCCATTACCATCATTTCTTTAATGGAATCAATTATTTGTAACTTATCCTTATATAAGTTCTTCAATGTGGTAGTCTGATTTAAATAATCGAATTCACTTGGATCCCAAATAATTGGTTCTTCACCTAGCTTGGATTGTTCATAAACTGAAGAAACCTGTGAAGAAAAGATCTCCGTATTATAAATGGTCAGTTGATCCAGCATTCCTATATAGATACCATTGTCGCCCGTCTGTCCGCGAGGAGATTTCCCAACAATTAAATCACCCTTTCTATTCGGTATCATACTTTTATATAATCGATCGTATTCTATAAACTGTGGTATATCCTCTCCATTGATATAAATATGTAATCCGGAAGCCTTGGCTGAACCATCATAGGTCAATAAAAGATGTGTCCATTCTCCAAGGGGTATTGTATCTTTTGTTTTTACCTGTATATAATTATTAGGAATTGCACTGATCAAAAGAGAGGATACATGGCCGTCGGCATCAAGATGTAGATCCCAACCTTTGTATACCTCAGGTTTTCCAGAGGAATTTCCAATAATTGTCATGGTCTTACCCTCTGTAGCTCTTTTATCGGGATTGATCCAAATAGAAATAGAAAAGGCATCATAAATTTCAAATGCTTCCAAACCTGTAAGATCGATTCTGTCATATTGATAGTCAAATTTTGGAGCCAGGCCAAACATTCCATTGACTAGTTCAACATCTTTTCCGAGTTTAGAACTTCTATTTCCGTCCAGATATATTATTTTTTCTTTTTTTGCAGTTTTCTCGAAGGAATGATGTAGAACAGATTTTGTTGGTTTGAATAAGTCCGATTTTTTAAAATCTATATTATTCGCAAATTCTTTCTTTTTTGGACGGATACTCTGTTCAAGGGAATCAATTTTAGAATTTATTTTCGCGATATTCTCGTCTTCTTCTTCACTACTTATAAACATTAAAGGTCCAAAATCCCCGTCGTCAGCCGTCATTCCCAGTTCTTTATTATTGTTAAAAAAAGCAAATAGCTTAAAGTAATCCTCTTGAGATATAGGGTCAAATTTATGATCATGACATCTGGCACATTCCATTGTTAATCCGAGAAAAGCAGTGCCAAAAGTATTTGTTCTGTTGGCAACATAATCTATTCTAAATTCTTCATCAATGGCACCTCCTTCTGCCGTCATAGGATGATTTCTATTAAAGCCTGTGGCAAGAATTTGCTCTTTTGTAGCATTTGGAAGGAGATCTCCGGCTAATTGTTCTGTTACGAACTCATCATAAGGTTTATTCTCTCTAAAAGCATTAATTACCCAATCTCTCCATGGCCACATATACCTTAGACCATCTGCATGATAACCGTGTGAATCGCTATATCTGGCAAGGTCCAACCACTCTAAGGTCATACGTTCAGCATAAGAATCTGAATCTAACAGGCGATCTACTACTTTCTCATATGCTTCAGAACTGCTATCATTTAGAAAAGAGTTTATTTCATTTATAGTGGGGGGTAAGCCTGTCAGATCTATAGTAACTCTTCTTAGGAGCAGTTCTTTACTAGCAGAAGGATTGGCCCCCAAATTATTCTCAAGCAATTTTTCGAATACAAACAGATCAATTTCATTTTCCGACTCCCAATTTTCATCCAATATTGGAAGAGCAGATTTTTCTGGCGGAATAAAAGCCCAATGTTTTTTCCAGGAGGCTCCCTGCTCCACCCATTTAACTATTATAGCTTTTTCTCTAGGGTTAAGAGTTAAATGCGAGTCTGTGGGAGGCATTATATAATCGAGGTCATCACTTAATATTCGATTGATTACTTCACTTTTATTTAAGTTTCCGGGTTTGACAGGGAAATTTCCTTTTAGGGTTTTATCAAAAAGACCGTTTTCCGTGTCAAATCGCATTCCGGCTTTTCTGGTGCCCTCATCTGGCCCGTGGCATAAATAACATTTATCAGATAGAATGGGTTTTACATGGATATTATAATCTATCACAACAGGAAGTTCACTATATGGAATTGCAACATACTCCGGCAATTTTTTTTTACATCCGATCAAAGAAATCAGAAGGAGCATCCAAAACGAAATTTTGAAAAAAAGTTGTCTATTTTTTGAATACATAATTTATTTTATAGTGATATTATCGTCATTCTCATTTGTGAATAATTTACAAAAATGGTTGGATAGGGCACTAAAATATAATAAATTTCAGAGAATAATAATAATTTATAATAATTATTTTAGAATCTCTTTCAATACTTCAATGGCATAATCTACCTCTTCTACAGTATTATATTTACTAAAAGAAAAACGCACCGAAGTTTTGAGTGCATCCTCAGGAGTTAAAATAGTATTTAAAACATGGGAGCCTTGATTGCTTCCACTTTGACAGGCACTACCCCCTGAAACCGCTATACCTTTGAGATCAAGATTAAAAAGAAGCATGGGAATTTCCTTAGAAAAGCGAACGCTTAAGATATGGTAGGCACTTTTCTTGCTATCAGTGGAAAGCCCGTTAAAAGCTACATCAGGGAAAGTGTTTTTCAATTGGGATATGAAATATTGTTTTAAATGAGAAATATATTCTTTATCCTCAATAAAGTCATCGAGGCCTATGGCTAGTGCCTTTTCCATGCCTAAAATACTATGCGTATTCTCCGTACCTGCTCTGGCACCACGTTCTTGTTCACCGCCAATTAAAATAGGTTGGATACCAAATCCTTTTTTAAAGTAGGCA
>PVMK01189514.1_pt2 | contig 39308 bp, 27 predicted proteins | sample 1853481 | NCBI WGS metagenome assembly PVMK01 (sample SAMN08533507, study PRJNA380276) | Marine sediment metagenome, whole genome shotgun sequencing project.
GTTGCTTATGCGCTTACTTGACCAAAGCGAGTAGTCTGGTTCAGGCGCGACTTTCGTGCCTTTACCTGCAAATTGTGTTGTGGGTGCTGTTTCGAAAGCCATTACCTGCTCGAAAGCACGAATATCAGACCAGCTCTGATAATCTCCCCAACCACGAATCAGAATAAACGCGGCGAGCAGGATCAAACCCATGGTCAGAAAACCTGACTCGAGAATTCGTAGTTTTTTGCGTTTGTTTTTACTCAAAAACTCAGTCGCCTGCTATTTGTTTTTGGGGGCAGTTACCCTTGAGCGGGCACCCATATGACCTATTCTGTACAGTTTTACTTAATTTGGCAACTTTAAGTACACTCTGTCAGCCATGAAACGTCACTCGGAAGCGCTCAAGAATTTTTCTGGTACAAAGTTATATTCGTATTGCTTGTTGCTCAACTTGTCTTTTTTTGCGCTTTTTTCCCATCTGATATATCCTGTTTACGCTACTTTGCTTGTTCGTTTTCCAGACCCGTGGTAATGATTTCGGTATACAGGTCGACGAAACCGGCTACCAGGTCATGGTACTCCGGATGACGCTTGATCAGTGACTGACTCACCCTGGTGTCCTGATAAACCCTTTTAAGAAACCCGATATCGCTGTCGCTGAGTTTTTCACCGCCATTGACCTTTTCCAGTAGTCGCTGTGCCCTTGGCAGGCGGGTCTCTTTAAATCTGATCATCAGTGCCGCAATCGTGCCAGCGTCTTTCTCTGGTTGTTCCATATGTGGGGAACGCCTGAATTGGTATTTGCGATAAGGATAGCATTCTCAATCTACATCGTCAGCGCCATTAACGCCTTGGCAGTGTGCATCCGGTTTTCAGCTTCCGGGTAAACACGCGACTGCGGCCCATCGATCACGGCATCGGTCACCTCAGAGCCGCGATCCGCTGGTAAGCAGTGCATGTATATCGCCTCTTGTTTTGCACGTGCCATCATTGCCTCATCACAAATCCAGTGGCGGTACTTCGCGGCGACTTTCATCGCTTCTTCAGGATTGCCAAACAATGCTTCCGGACCCCAGCTCTTTGGATACACGATGTCAGCACCGGCAAAAGCTTCTTCCATGCTGTGAACCACTTTGAATTTGCCGCCGGAACGCTCCGTATTCTCGCGCGCCAGGCGCATGGGCTCGCTCATCAACACGTATTCCGGCGGATGTGCCAGGGTTACGTTCATACCATAGCGACTCATCAGCATGATCAGGCCCTGGGGTACAGACATAGGCTTGACGTAGCTCGGGGCATAGGCCCAGGAGACAGCGATTTTGAGATTACGCAGGTCTTTGCCGAATTCCTCGCGAATGGTCATCAGGTCGGCCAGGGTCTGGCAGGGATGATCCACATCGCATTGCATATTTATCACCGGCACGCTGGCCCATTTGGCCACCTCACGCATATAGGTCTGTCCTTCACCGGGTACGACATCATGACGTATGGCGATGCCATGCCCGTAACTGGACAGAATAATGCCCATATCCTTGGGGCTTTCGCCGTGCGCAATCTGTGAGGTTTCGGAATCGATAAAGTGGCCGTGGCCGCCGAGCTGGGTGATACCGGCTTCAAATGAATTGCGGGTGCGGGTGGACTTGTCGAAAAAGATCAGGAAGATCGTTTTGTGCGGCAGGTGTAATGTTTGCGAAGTTTCCTCGGTTTCACCCACGGTCAGGCGGCGGTCGAGGTGGATGGTGCAACCATCGGCCACAGCACACAGGCTGGGCGAGGTGGAACGAATCTCGGAGATGGTCACCGTGCCCTTGCCCAGTGGCTCACGCGGCTCCAGTGCTTCATTGAGCTTCTCTATATCGGCGATGATACCCGCCATCTTGTAGACTGCGTTGATACCACGCTCGGGCGCTGATCCATGACAGGAAACACCCGAGGTCTGAACCTCCATCTCCATCCGCCCACGGTGCCCGCGGTAAATACGCAGACTGGTCGGCTCGGTGATCACGACCAGGTCGGGGCGCAGACCATCTTCATTAACGATGTACTGCCAGCACAGACCGTCACAATCTTCTTCCTGCACGGTTGCGGTTACGTACAGCGTAACGTTATCTGGTACCCCGGTTTTCTTCAGAAGTGCAGCCGCATAAACAGCAGATGCAATCCCACCTTTTTGATCACTGGTGCCCCGACCGTAAAGAACTCCGTCTTCAATGTCACCGGAGTGTGGGTCACGATCCCACGCTGAGAGATCGCCGGTATCAACCGTATCGATGTGAGCATCCAGCGCAATCACAAACGGGCCTGAGCCGATGCGGCCAAGCAGATTACCCATTGGGTCGACGATGGCTTCGTCAAAGCCGACATTCAGCATTTCGGTGCGGATACGTTCGATGACAGCACCTTCTTCTGAACTCAGTGACGGGATGCGGATAATATCCTGCATGAAAGTTGCCAGGTCGGCTTCGATTTCCTTTGCGGCAGTGTAGTACTGGCTGTTGGTCAGCATATTCATGTTCTCTTCATCAGTTTCACATTTCACCCCCAAGGGTAACTACGGGAATGGGTTTGTTGTCCCCCCATCCCAATTCAACTTCCTTCGCCCCGGAACGCATGGCGCACAATAACCCGTCCTGGTCGACAGGCAAGCTGCGCACACGCACACCGGTGGCACGATAAATGGCATTGGTGATAGCGGCGCTGGTGGGAATGCTGGGCAATTCCCCGACCCCCTTGGCTCCATAAGGACCGGTGGATGTCTGGTGCTCCACAATGTGCGAGATGATCTTCGGTGTGTGTTTGATGCCGGGCATCTTGTAACGTGCCATCACGTTGGTCCAGGGCTGCCCCTGTTCCTGGATATAGTGTTCGGTGAGCGCGTAACCGATGCACATGACGATGCCGCCTTCGATCTGACCTTCCCGTGTCAACGGGTTAATGGCGCGGCCGACATCGTGGGCAGCGATTACCTTGCGCACCTGGACTTGACCGCTGCGTGTATCGATCTCACACAGCACCGCCTGGGCGCAGAAACCAAAAGCGAAGTGCATGTCGCCGCCGCTACCCAGCGGCTGGGTTTCCGGAGCCCAGTACTCGTATTCGGCAACCGTCGGGATGCCGGAATTTGTGGCCTGCATGATCACTTCGGCCAGGCTCGTGGACTTGCCGTCAGCGCTAAACTGCTTGTCGGCAAAACCGACTTGCCCTGGTGTGTGCTCCAGCAATCCGGCAGCAGTCGGTGTGAGTTGTTTTATCACGGCCTGTGCCGCGTACCGGGCAGCATTTCCGCTAACAAAAGTCTGGCGACTGGCGGTGGTCGGACCACCGTCGGGGCAAAAATCGGTATCGCCGAGCAGCACATTGACGCATTTGGCGGGAATACACAGTTCCTCTGCCACGCAGGCGGCCAGCACCGCTGGTAAGCCCTGCCCCATTTCTGCCGAGGAAGTTCGCACTTCGGCACGTACCGTATTATCGGGCTCCACCCACAGCTCAACCTGGGCACTGGACTTGTCCGGTGCACCACCACCGAGACCGGTGTTCTTGTAGCCAATGGCAAGGCCCCAGGCAAAAATCCGGTGGCCTTCCTGCCAAGTCCAGCGAAAGTTTTTATCGCGCATGTCGCGATTAACCAACTTGATACACTCGTTCAGACCCACACTTTCACGCATTTCCTGACCGGTGGCGGTCACTGAGCCAATATCCAGCGTATTCATGCGGCGAAATTCTACGGCATCAAAGCCCAGTTCCTCCGCCAGGATATCCATATTGCTTTCCACCGCGAAACAACTCTGCGAGACGCCGAATCCACGGAAAGCGCCACAGGGCGTGTTGTTAGTGTAGGCAGCGAAGCAGTCAACCTTCACATGCGGCACGTTGTAAGGACCGGATGCATGGGTGGTGGCGCGGGTGAGAACCTTTTCACTCAAACTGGCATAGGCGCCGCCATCGCCATACAGTGTGGCCTCGACAGCTGTGAGTTTGCCTTGCCGGGTGGCGCCGGTGCGGATGCGGATGACCGTGGCATGTCGCTTGGGATGAAATAGCAGGCTTTCCTGGCGTGAATAGAGCATCTTGACCGGCTGCTGAGTGACCTCGCTGAGCAGGGCTACGTGTATCTGCCCGGCTATGTCTTCCTTTCCGCCAAAACCACCGCCCATCAGGGTCGCGATAACGCGTACCTGACCGGTTTCTACGCCAAGCGCGGCTGCAGCCTGGTCCCGGTCAAGGTAGGGAATCTGGCTGCCCACATAGATCGAGGTCTTGTCATGAAACGCTGTTTCACCACGCACCGCACCGGGATCGCAGGCTCCACCAAAGTTAGCAGGGTTGTAACCAGCAGGTACACCGATGGCGCATTCCGGTTCCAGGAACATATGTTCGGTGGTGGGTGTGCGGTAGGTCCGGTCGATGATCACGTCGGCCTCGGCGAAGCCGGTTGTAACCTCCCCCTTCTTCACCTTGATGTGTTTTAGCAGGTTGCCATCAGCACGACCCTCGTGCAATACCGGCGCACCCGGCCTGACTGCGTCCATCGCGTCGGTAACTACGGGCAGTTCTTCGTAATCGACCTTGATCAGTTCCAGCGCTTGAGTGGCAATGCTTTCGGTGACGGCGGCAACAACTGCCACCGCATCACCGGCATAACGCACCTTGTCACCGCATAACACCGGCCAGTCAAGATTCACAATGCCGTGCAGATTGCGTCCGGGAACATCCTCATGGGTCAATACCGCACGCACGCCGGTAAGATTGCGGGCCGCCCGGGTATTAATCGAACGTATCCGTGCATGCGGCAGACCCGCGCGCAGGGTACGTGCGTACAACATGCCCGGGAAACGGTAGTCGTCGGTGAATTTTGCCTGGCCACGAATCTTGGCCAGTGCATCCGGGTTGGGTTGCGGCTTGCCAACCTCAGAACCGGCAGTCATGGTCGTCGGTATATAGGGCTGAACATCCTGGCCGGATGCCTGCTGTATAGCACTGATAACACTCTGGTAACCGGTGCAGCGGCAATAGGTGTCTTTCAATGCGATTTTGATGTCTTCTTCACACGGTACTTCACCTGCAGCCTGCTTTTCATCCAGCAAGGCCTTGGAGGTCATGATCATACCGGAGGTACAAATTCCACACTGCACCGCGCCGTGATCCAGAAAGGCCTGCTGCAAGGGATGCAGCTTATCATCCGTGGATAGCCCTTCAATGGTCTCTATGTTGGCACCAAGTGCTTTGAAAGCGGGATAGGTACAACTGACAACAGGTGTGCCATTGACCAACACGGTGCAGATTCCACACTCCGCTTCGTTGCAGCCGATTTTGTTGCCGGTCAGACCCAGGTCTTCGCGTAAAACCTCTGACAGGAAACGTGATTCCGGGACATCCATATCCACCGGCTTGCCATTTACTACCATTTGCAAGCGACTCATAAGCCAACGCCTTCAGGTATGGCGTGGCCGCTACGGGCACGCTCGGCGGCGCGGGCCAGTATCAACGGCAAATGTGTGCGAATCATTTCTGTACGGTAGTCACGTGTAGCCCGGTACTTGCTGGTGCGCAGCGGTACTGAGGCGAGCACGGCTTCTGCTGCTTTGTCGAATTTTTCTTCCTCCGCCTGCCTGCCCACGAGCACATCCATGGCCGGTTCAGCCAGGTATGGCACGGGTCCGGCGGGACCGAGACTGATGCGGACTGTGGTAATCGTATTGCTGTCATCCAATTGCAGTCGCGCCGCCATCGAGATCATCGGCAGAGCCACGCCCTGGGGTCGCATAACACGTGTGAATGCTGAACCTTCACGCGCTTCGGTGAGCCGGAATCGCAGTCGCGTCAATACTGCACGGTGGTGATCAATTGCGCTTTTTCCAGGCCCCAGAAAGGTTTCTTCCAGTGGCATCCACCGGCTACCACTTATGTCGGTCACTTCGACCTCGCCACCCAGTGCCAGCAAACCGATGCTACCGTCACCGGCCGGCAGGGCATGCGCAACGTTACCGGCCAGCGTGGCCACATTACGGACTTGGGGACCACCGATGACACCACAACTTTCCACCAGGCAGGTACCGTGACGGATGATGTGTTTTTCGTTGACGATCTGCGTGTGTGTAACTGCACAACCGATGACGATGTGGTCGTTTTCAATGGTGATACGGTCCAGCCCGCTAATGCGGGATGTGTCCACCATCGCTTCCACCACCGGACTCTGGCCCTGTTGAATTTCCAGTAAAAGATCGGTGCCACCGCCAATTACCCGTGCGTTTCCGTCATAGCGGTTAAGCAAAGCAACTGCTTCTTCGATTGAATGCGGCGTATGATAATTGTTCCAGCAAATTCTGATTACGGCGTTCCTCTTATATAAATGACTAACCGGCTACGGTCAGTGAATTCGACTCCAGATGTTTGACGCCCGCTCCGCGCAACGGGCGCGGGTGGTTTCTTCATCCAGGTATGGCAGGCGGCCCTCATCCATAATCACCTGGCCACGCGCTATGGTTGTGCGCACCCGGGCGTAACTCAGACCGAACAGAAGGTGTCCATAAAATGTGTCGGCGTTAAGAGGTGTGAACGGCAGGTATTCGGGAATCATGATATCGGCCAGTTGCCCGGTAGCCAGTGCACCACGTGGCTCATCGAACAAACGGTTGGCAATATTGCGGTTGTTTTCCAGCAGGATCCGGCAGGCTTCGGCAAATGCTATGGTCGGATCCCGGTGCAAAGCGCGCTGATGCAGATACATGGCACGGGTCTGGGAAATCAGGTGCGAAGACATACCATCCGTGCCAATCCCGACTAAAACATCATGTTTCAGAAAATCAAGAATCGGCGACACCTTGAGTCCGTTGTTCATATTGGACTCGGGGTTGTTTACCAGCATCGAACCGGTAGATTTCAACAGCGCCATCTCATGGGAATCGAGATGGCTGCCGTGTACAAAAACCGTTTTCTCGCCGGTGATACCAAAATCCTGGAAGCGATCCATGATCTTCCGACCATACCGTTCCTTGGTCAGCCGCACATCGATCTCGTCCTCAGCCGCATGAACATGAAAGCCGGTATCCAGCGCATGGGCAATTTCAGCGCTGCGTTCCAGTGTTCTTGTTCCAAGCGTCATCAGTGCGTGCATACCGAACAGCGCAGACATCTGCCCGTCACCGGTCTCACGGCACTTACGAATCCAACGCTCGTTTTCCTCAATCCCCTCGCCTTCACGATTGCGATCCGATACCTCGTAGCTGAGACAGCCGCTCAATCCCACATCCCTGAAGGCCCGCTCGATCTGATCGAGACTGCCATCAACGCAGGAAGGCGAGGCGTGGTGGTCAATAATCGTGGTGCAGCCTGCCCGGGCCGAGTCCATCAGGGCCAGCAAGGCAGAGTAGTAAACATCATCCGAATCCAGCGCCATATCGAGTTTCCACCACAACTTCGAGAGTGTCTCCTCGAAATTTCGTGCCGGTGAACCTGGTGGGCTAAAGCCCCGTGCAAATGTGGAGTAGAGGTGGTGATGGGTATTGATCAGGCCCGGCATGACAATACTGCCGCGGGCATCTATGGTTCGGTCTGCCGTGCGTTTGATAGCAGTTGCCTCACCGACTTCGATGATGTGGTTATTTTCGATGTACACACTACCGTTAGCGATAAAGCGGTTGGCTTCATCGAGTGTCACCAGATGTCCATTGGTGATCAGTAGTGAGCTCATCTTTTTGTTTTCCATGAATTGAAAAAAACGTTTTTAGAAGCTTGTTTTCAGAAACATTAATTCTGAATGAATTCATTAAACCAGGCGATGACCTACGTCAGTTGGCCATTCTTTCCGCGTAACCCGGGTGGGCGATTTTACCCGTGGCCACCAACCCGGCGGGCAATGCGGTCGGCAGGTACGGTAACGATCGCCTGAGCCCGTTCAGCAGTACGTACATCTCAGCTACAGGTGCGAGTGCAAGTTTATTACCGTCACGGGCAGACTCTGTTGCTTCAATTTGTTCGATTTCAAATGTATCCGGATCCAGGCGCACACTGAACAAAGGACCGCGGTAGTCCAGTTTTTCGTTCAGTTCGATATGATGCGTCTGGCCCTGCCAGCGTCCATCCATGGCCCATTGACCCTCTTCCCGGATAACCATGAAAGCATTGTCTTGCTGCGCTTCGAACTCAGCCCGGTCAAGATAGAGCCGGGGTTTGTCACGGTATGGTTCGCCCGCAGTGGGGCAAAACGTAGTGCAGTTTCCGCATTCATTACAAAAATCTGTCAACACGGCAATTTGGAACGCCTGCTCCACAGACCAGATCTTACCTGGACTGGTGCTGATACCATCCGACCCGAAGTGCAGGTTGGGTAATAACACCTCGAATGGTTCAGTCTGCCAGGTTTGCAGGGCAAGATTGGGACAAACGCCAACGCAGATACTGCAGTACTGGTGGCAATCCAGGCAGCGGGCAGCCTCGGTTCGTGCCTGCTGTTCGTTATAGGTGAGCACAACCTCGTTAAAATTATGCCGACCCTCAATTGCCGTGTGTGGCACAGGAACCCGCCATTGCCGGCGGCTGCGTTTGAGCAATAGTTCTGTTGAGTCGAAAGCAGCTACCGTTTGAGTAGCAACAGACCGTCGATCCAGAATAGATGCAGCAATGGCCTTGCCATCGGCTGCGGCCTCAACGATAGACGAAGGCCCGTCATTGACCACATCACCACCCGCGTAAACACCGGGTACCGAGGTCTCGAAGGTTTTCGGATCGGCCTTGATATAGCCCCACTGGTTGACCGCGATCGGTTCCTCGTCGAAGAAATCGAGGATTGCGTGCTGGCTGATGGCCAGGATCAGTGTATCCAGCGGTATTTCAAAATCGGAGTCAGCTACCTCATGCGGAATCTTGCGACCGGAGGCATCCCGGTCACCACGGAATTCCATACGCTGGCATTGCAGGGCGCGCAGCTTGCCATTTTCGATTGACAGAGCTTTAGGCTTCGCCATTTCGACCACAAGTATGCCTTCCTCGGCCAGTAAAGCCACTTCTTCACGGTCCGCAGGCATCTGGTCAACAGTGCGCCGGTAGATCACGCTGACGCGGCTGTCAGATAAGCGCCAGGCGGTGCGTGCGCAGTCCATGGCCGTATCGCCGGCACCGATAATGCCGACGTGCTTTCCTATGTGGACATGGTTCCCTTCCCTGGCCTGCCTGAGGAAATAAAGGGCGTCCATCACACCGTCACTCTCTTCACCATCCAGCCCCAGTTTTTTGCCCAACTGGGCTCCGACCATGATCACCACGCGGTCAAAACCATCGCGACGCAGTTGCGAGAGATGGATGTCGCGCCCTGCCTTGACCTTGTAATGAATAGACACGCCGAGTTGCTGCAGGCGTTCCAGATCTCGATTGAACATGGCCTGTGGAAGCCTGAATTCGGGGATGGCCCCGCCGACCATGCCACCGGCATAGCCATGCATTTCGAATATCTCAACCGCGCAGCCGGCTAATGCCAGTTCCGATGCCGCAGCCATACCGCCGGGACCGGCACCGATGATGGCTACTTTCAATCCTCGTGGTTTATCAGCTGCAATCAAGCCGGGCCGGGGCTCCTGATCCATAATGAAACGCTTGATCTCGCGAATCGCCAGCGGTTCGTCAAGGTGGGTGCGGATACAGGTTGTCTCACACAGGTGATCACAGACACGCCCCAGGATCGCCGCAATCGGGTTGTCGGCCCGGGTCAGTCGCAGCGCCTCATCATAATTACCCTCCCGCACTGCATTCATATACTGCGGGACCTTCTGATCGACCGCGCAACGATCAACACAGGGTGCCTGAATACAATCAAACAATCCCAGCTCACGGCCGGTCTTGCTACGCGATGTCAGGAATGAGGCTTTCTGCAGCTTGCGCTCATTGCGCGTCTGTTTTGCGTAACGGCGCAAGTTGGCCCGGCTGTCGATCTGCACGATGTCGGTATTCTGAAAGGCTTTTCTGACAGATTCTATATATTGGAGCAGACGCAGGTAACCGCCGGTTTTTAACAGGTCGGAACAGACCGTGATGGTCTGCATGCCACTCGCCAGCAGGTCTGCTGCGTTGAAGCAATCAGCACCGGCAGAGAACGACATCGGCAATTCGCCGTCAAACTCTTCCATCAAATCATGGGCAAGGTTTACCGTGATCGCGTGTAACGGACGCCCGGATAGGTACATCATCTTTTCCGATGCGTCAAACACGGTTCGGAAATTCTCCACTTCGAGTGTGTTACTGAGCTTCACGCCAAAGTGCAGACCGCATTCACGCGCGACTCCCTTCAGCGCATGCAACATCGGCACAGCTGCCGTGTACTCCAGGTCGTGCGCAAAGGCTGAATCCGGCACCACAACATCGTTGTATCCCAGCTCATCATTTAGCAATCCGCGCACCCGCTCGGGGCCCAACAGCGTTGGGTTACACTTAACGTAGGTGTGCAAGCCCTGCTCTTCCATCAGGTAAGCGCAGATCCGTTCGATCTCATCGGGCGGGCAACCATGCATCGTGGACAGAGTCACGTTGTCCGAAATACGATCGGGCATCTCCAGTTGCCTGACCTCGGGATAAAAACGAGCCACCTGGTCAATCAGGCCTTGTTTATATTCGGAACAATCGCGCATCTGCTGCAGGAACCACTGCATATTCGGTTTGTGAATTCCCGCAAGGTCATAGCCAACACTTAGATTGAATACGATGCCAGGTGATTTACCCGCAAAGCCGAGCTTGTGGTGCAAGGCGTGGATCAGCACCCAGGCACGCAGATACTCGTCAAACGACTGGTAGATTTTAAGTTCCTGCGACCACTCGACGTTATAACCCTCGTCCTCCATATCGATACAGGGCTTGGAAACACTCAGCACATCCAGCGTCTGCACCGTTTTTAATTCGATATAGCGCGCGCCACACAACCACGCTGCAATGATGTTCTGCGCCATCTGCGAGTGGGGCCCGGCGGCGGGGCCAAAAGGGGTATCCAATGGATGACCAAAGGCGCTGGTTCTGAACGGATCGTCTGCGTTTGGAACGAAGAAGTGTTGCCGCGGGATGCCGAAGATGGAATCACGGGTTTCCAGCTCGGTGAATACCCACTCAATTAATTGTACCGATGAGATTGGGGAAAATAGGTCAGACATAGGACAGTAGGGTAGAAGCCCTGCTTTGCTTATTCCATGATTTCGGTCATGTTATTGATGGGTAGATACGCGAGTGTTCACTTCCCCAATGTTATACTCTCCAGACATTCGGGCCGGAGGAGAGCAGTGGTGAAAGTAGCGGTGTTGGGAGCAGGCGCGGGTGGTACAACACTGGCATTTGATTACGTTGCTCACGGACACGAGGTGAGACTTTTCGATTTTCCGCAGTTTCCAGGCAATATCAAAGCCATCGCAAGTCAGGGGGGCATTCACGCGGAAGGCGATATCTCCGGGTTCAGCAAAATTGCTTACGCCGGTCATGACATCGACAGGGTATTGGAAGGTGCCGGGCTCATATATATTGTCGGACCCGCCTACGCCACGGAACCATTTGGTCAGGCGTTAGCAGGCAAGCTACTCCCGGGGCAAACCGTGATTGTCAGTCCAAGTTCCTGTGGTGGAGCCCTGGCATTCAAACAGGCCGCAGGGCTGGCACTGGAAGATGAATCCATCAGGGTTGCCGAGACATCCACACTGCACTATGCGGTGCGCCTGAGTGAGCCGGGCCGGGTCCATGTATTCCTCAAACTCAAAGCTGGCAACCTCCTGGCCGCACTGCCTGGCAGCCATACCGCCGACATCCTGCAGTTGATCGCAGACGTGTACCCGGGAATGGAACCGGCACACAACGTGCTGCAAACCAGCTTGCAAAATGCCAACCCCATCATTCATCCGGTGGTCACGCTGTCCAACGCGGCCCGCATTGAAGAAACGGGTGGGGATTTCCTTTTTTACGAGCAGGGAGTGAGTGACTCCGTTGGTCGTCTGATCCAGGCTGTGGACCGTGAACGAATAACCATCGGCAAGCAACTTGGCATTACGATATTGCCCGACCCTGTAATAGGTATGCGCCAAGGGTATATGCTGGAGAACAACTATGGCAGCGGCTACCGCGAAGCCCCAGGCTTTCTGGGCATCGGAGCCCAGGCAATGCTCGATCACCGCTACCTGAACGAAGACGTGGGTTACGGTCTGGTCTTTATGTCCAGCCTTGCACGCCAAATCGGTGTCGATACGCCAACCATTGATGCTGTCATCCAGATGGCAACGGTACTGATGGACCGCGATTATGCGGCCGAAGCATTGCGCACCACCCAAAGCCTCGGTATTGGCGACTATAGTGCCAAAGAGCTTGGAAAGATTTGATTAACATATATACATAGTTGAAATCTACGGCTACGTTAAAGACTGTGCTTCAATCCAGAATGATGGAATAGCTGGTGCTCCGACCACCACCAGGATCTTTGCGAAGGGCTCCTCGTTCCATCAGATCCTTAATATCTCGTCCCGCACTATCTTGCGAACATTTTGCGATTTTTGCCCACTTTGAACTTGTGAGCTTTCCTTCGAAATTACCCATTACGCGATTTAGAACTTTTATCTGTCTTTCATTTAGTGGCTCTCTAGCGTAGCGCCCCCAGAAACGTGCTTTTTTAAGTGCTTCATCGAGATTTTCGTGAGCATGCTCAATTGCACGGCCAAGACAATCCAAAAACCAACCTTGCCAATAAGTTATGTCAAGTGATGATTTCTGGGTTCTCTCCAGTGTGTTGTAATAATCATCGCGCTCTTCTCGTATTTGCGCTGACATGCTATACGAGCGTTGTGAACTGTTTTCACCATGCGCCAACATCATGTCAGCTATCGCACGTGCGATTCTTCCATTGCCGTCTTCAAAAGGGTGAAGTGATATAAACCAGAGATGGGCAATTCCTGCTGCTAATAACGGGTCAATTTCTTTTGGTTGATTGAACCATTCTAGAAACCGAGCACTTTCTTCTGGTATCTGTTGAGCAGGCGGTGCTTCGAAGTGAACACGCTCACGACCTATGGGACCTGAAACCAATTGCATTGGTCCTTCACTATCGTCTCGCCAGTCACCCACGATGATCTCGCGCATGCCGCTGCGGCCTGTTGGAAATAGTGCGGCATGCCAATCAAACAAGCGCTTGGCCGTTAATGGAGAATTATATTTTTGAGTGGCATCAAGCATCATTTCGACAACACCCTCAACATTACGATCGGCTGGTACAAGTCCAGCGATATCCATCCCCAAACGTCGAGCTATGGAAGATCTCACCTGAGCGCTGTCTAACTTCTCGCCCTCAATATCACTTGATTTAATAACATCTTCAGTAAGCGTTTGAAGCAGTGCCTCACTCTGAGTTTTGAATCCCATTGCCTCCAACTTACCTATGAGGCGCCCTTGTTCTTTGTTTACGTGGGCAAGCAAAGTCGAGAGCGGTGCATCATCCCAGGTGAATTCAGGCCATGTGGCTTGTTGCCAGATATACATTAGATAATCTCCGCATATTATGCAGAGATTATAGGACCTATTCTCCGCAGCAGTGCAGAATTTACGCGACATTAAATCTGCGGTCAGAGCTATTTTAAGTCCTTACATAGTACATCCAGGTAAAATGGGGGTAATTGGATGGACAAATGGATGAGCTTGTGTCATCATACAATTGGATGGAAATGGAGGTACAAATGGGTGGCAGCATCTGCACAGACACGTTAAGAATCACATCCGAAATTCTCAATCTGATCGCTGAAATCGACGAATTCAAAGGCGCTTGGGCGGCAATCGGGCGGATTGCACCTGATCGTCTTGTAGCGTTGCGCCAGATTGCGACGATTGAGAGCATCGGTTCATCGACGCGAATCGAGGGCGCAAAGCTGAATGACGCGGAAGTTGAACACTTGCTCGCCGGTTTGGACGTGAAGTCATTCACCTCCCGTGATGAAGAAGAAGTCGCCGGTTACGCTGAGGCGATGGAAACCATCTTTGCACATTGGGAGGATATCGCCCTCACGGAAAACCACATCAAGCAGTTGCACCGCGATCTGCTGCAATACTCATCGAAAGATGAAAGGCATCGAGGTGAATATAAGACACACAACAACCATGTCGAAGCTTTCGGGCCGGGTGGTGAAAGCCTCGGAATCGTTTTTGAGACAGCTACGCCGTTCGATACACCACGCTTAATGGCGGAACTGGTTGAAACGACACAAGACAATCTTGAAAGTGGCGACTTGCATCCGCTGATAAACATCGCCTTTTTCATTGTAGTGTTTCTGGAAGTTCACCCGTTCCAGGATGGCAATGGGCGCTTATCCCGCCTCCTGACGACTTTGTTACTGCTGCGCTCAGGCTATGCATATGTGCCATATAGCTCGCTTGAAAGCTTCATTGAGCAAAGCAAAGATGCTTACTACCTGGCACTGCGAAAGACACAACAGACAGTTCGCGCGGCCGCGCCCGATTGGCAACCATGGGTGACTTTTTTCCTGAAATCATTGCAGCGACAGAAAGTACACCTTGAGAAGAAAATCGAGCAAGAGCGTCTAATTCTCGGTGATCTGCCTGAACTTTCGGTGCAAATACTGGAACTGTGTCGTCACCGAGGGCGTGTGACTGTGGCCGAGGTAGTAAAGGTCACCGGCGCAAACCGCAACACGATTAAGGATCATTTCAAAGCACTTACACGCGTCGGCCACCTAATCCGGCATGGAGCAGGGCGTGGGACTGGGTACGGTTTGACCTCAGTTTAAGTCGATCACTATCTCGTGTATTGGGAACCCGAGTGTTGAGAAACGCACTACTCCAAAAGAAAAGATTTCATTGTTTCGCCAACTGTTCTGCGGTCGGGTAACGGTGCCCATGTCTGGTTTTTCTTCAATTCACCCGTCCCCTCCGTCATCGCCCGCCGCATGGGCTGTTATCTCATCACCGAGACCATGGCGCACCACCACCAACTAGCCATGAGTTCCTATGACCGCCTGTTTCCCAACCAGGACACTCTACCGCGTGGCGGCTTTGGTAACCTCATCGCCCTGCCACTGCAATATGAACCACGACAAGCAGGTAACTCCGTCTTCCTGGACTCGGATTTTCAACCACACCCGGATCAATGGGTATATCTCGCATCTCTGACGCGAATCGCACCGTCCAACGTTGAATCCATCGCCGGCGAAGCAAGCCAGCGCGGGAAGGTAGTTGGCGTTCGATTTGACTCAGGAAACGAGGGCGGGAAGGACGAGGCGCCGTGGAAGCGCCTGCCCTCAAAACAATCAGAGACAAAACAGAGCACCGAAACCATTCCTGAAAGAGTACATGCCGTGCTTGCACAGTGCTTGTTTGTTGACAAAGCCGACCTGCCATCACCCTTATTGAATCAGATCAAACGACTGGCAGCCTTCCAAAACCCGGAGTTCTACAAAAAACAAAACATGCGTCTGTCAACAGCTTTAACGCCACGTGTGATCAGCTGTGCAGAGGAGTTTTCCAAACATATCGCTTTGCCTCGCGGGTGCAAAGATGAACTGGTTGCTCTACTCAATCACCACGGCAGCAAATTAGTCATTGACGACCAGCGGAGTAGCGGTGAACCACTCAACGTGAGATTTAGTGGCAAACTCACCGCCACCCAAAAACAGGCCGCCAGCACACTGTGTAAACATGAAACTGGCGTCTTCGTAGCACCACCGGGTATCGGTAAGACTGTCATCGGCACCTGGCTAATCGCTGAACGCCAATGCAATACACTAGTCCTGGTCCACCGCCAACCATTGCTGGATCAATGGGTCGAGCAGCTTGCGCTTTTTCTTGATCTTGATACCAAGGACATTGGAAGGATTGGTGGAGGCAAACGCAAACCGAATGGCCGGCTTGATGTGGCCATGATCCAAAGCCTGGTGCGCAAAGAAAACGTGAGTGATCTGGTAGCGAACTATGGCCACGTTATCGTGGATGAATGTCACCATTTACCGGCAGTGTCTGTGCATTTGCGTGCTGAAATGAACCACTTTTGCATCCAAATATGCTCCACTTGATTGTACCCATCCAATTGGATAGTAACGGTTTTCAAATCCTTGCCTGGGTCAAATTTCAGTGCAAGAGTGGTTCAATTTGTCATGCAAATACACAGTTTCCCCTTTTTCGGGTTATGTGGGTGACTTGTGGTCGCACCATAAAAAAAGCCCAGTAATTGTGGTCACTGGGCTCTATTTTATTCTTTAATTATCAACTGCTTATATATAATTATTGGCTGGGGGTGAGGGATTCGAACCCCCGCTGGCGGAGTCAGAGTCCGCAGTCCTACCACTAGACGAACCCCCAAAGATCTTGTTTCAATAATAATACTTTTGTATACCGTTCGCGAGGGGAGAGGGATACGAACCCCCGCTGGCGGAGTCAGAGTCCGCAGTCCTACCAAGCCCGTGAATTGCACCATTATCCCGGCTCTGGCTTGTCCAGTCACGCCTGGACTTGGGCTTCCTTCAACCCATAGCTGGCGCTATGGGATTCAGTCCAGCCCGGCACCCAACCGCGACTGTCCTTCGCCAGCTTCCGGAATAATGATGCAATTCTCGGGCTAGACGAACCCCCAGGAAACCTGGGTGGAACTTAACGTTTCGAGTATTGGGTAGCCTTGCGTGCTTTGTGTAAGCCGACTTTTTTACGTTCGACTTCACGAGCATCGCGGGTAACAAAACCCGCTTTACGCAATGTGGGACGCAATTCACCGTCGTATTCCATCAACGCCCGGGTAATACCGAGGCGAATGGCACCGGCCTGACCGGATATACCACCGCCGGCAACCGTAGCGCGAACATCAAACATATCAGTCATTTCCACTTTTTCAAGTGGCTGACGGACGATCATGCTTGCAGTTTCCCGTCCAAAGAATTCATCAATGGGACGGTTGTTGACGGTGATTTCGCCTTTACCTTTGGTCAGGTAAACACGCGCCTTGGATGACTTGCGCCGTCCGGTACCATAAAACTGTTCAGTAGCCATAAATCTCGTATCCGTTAAATAATTTCGACTTACAGCTCAAGCTGGGTCGGTTGCTGGGCTGCATGTGGATGTTCCGGACCTGCATAAACATGCAGCTTACGGTACATGGCACGACCCAATGGGTTTTTAGGTAGCATGCCTTTAACTGCTTTTTGGATTACGCGCTCGGGGTGCGTATCCAGCAATTTACCCAGATTGATTGATTTCAGATTGCCGATATAACCGGTGTGGTGATAATAGATCTTATCTTCCAGTTTCTTGCCGGTTACCTTAATCTTTTCAGCATTGATCACAACCATGTGATCGCCCGTGTCCATGTTTGGTGTGAACTCAGGTTTATGCTTGCCACGCAGACGGTGTGCCAGTTCGGTGGCCAGTCTGCCCAGTGTTTTGTCTGTTGCATCGACTACGCACCACTCGCGTTTAATCGTTGCCGGTGTCGCTGTAAAAGTCTTCATTATTACCGTTCTCTGTCTAATAACCCGGATCACCGAGTGAAGGGCGGGAATTTTACTGGCTTAACGCTCCAGTTTCAACCATCTGGGCGCTTATTTTTTACAAGGAACCTCTGATTTATTCTGAACGAAGTAGATTGCAATTCAAAATGTTCAGATTCAAGGCGCGAATCGCAGCTAATAGCTAGCTATTGGCAAGATTTGCAACGCGGAAGCTGGATATTTTGGATGCAAGATACGAGTTCAGAATAGATCAGCGGTTCCTCATATTTTAAGTCGTTCGACCGGTTTGCCATTGATGATGTGGCTATCGATAATTTCATCCACATCTTCCTCATCAATATAGGTGTACCAAGTGCCTTCAGGATAGACCACGCAGACCGGCCCTTCCTCGCATCGGTCAAGGCATCCGGCCTTGTTTATACGTACCATGCCCTGCCCGGCCATACCCAAATCCTTGATCCTGCTTTTTGCATAATCGCGTAGTGTGGCAGATCCGCATTGGTTACAGGACGGACGCTCAGCGTCCGCCCCCCGATCATTGGTACAGAAAAACAGGTGTCGTCGGTAGTACCCGGACATCAGCTTAAGTATTAAACAATCCTGTTAAAAAATTAAAAGTTATAAACCAGGTTAACAGATGTAACCGTATCGGTATTCTCTGAATCCTCTATATCATCAGGAACATCTGTGTTGTGGCGTATCTCATAACCCAGTTTTACTGCAAAACGGTCAGTCATGGAAACAGCCAGGTCGGTATTGAATTGGGTAAAGGTGTTGCTTGACCCGGATTCAATCAGCAGGCGGTTGGTCCATAACGTTGTCTTGAATACCTGCCAGGAATCATCCAGCAGGAATCTTGCGATTGCTTCACTGCTTGAATCACCAGACACACGTTCTTCCAGATTTTTGTAACCCGCACCGATTTCACCCTTGAGCTCATGCTTCTCACTTTTCATCAACTGACGACCATAACCAGCAGTTAACGACATTTGTGGATCATATGAACCAAACTTGTCAGCATCCCAGCGATAAGCGCCGAATAACCAACTTTTTTCACTGATTTTGCGGTCACTCTGCACTTCCATGGTGTAGCGTTCATTGTCCGCGACTCCGTTCTCGGAAGTCCTCAATGCCGTTCCACTGAAACGGTGACGCCATTTTTTCCCGGCTCTGATGAAATTCAGTTTGGCATTCATTGCCGTACTATCCGTATTACCGGTTGTGCTGACATAGCCGAGTTCGCCGGTGCCTTCCCAGCCGCTTTTGACCTCTGCTTCTTCATCGTCTTGTGCAAATACGTTTACGGCAGACAAAAACATAGTGACTGCCAATATGGTTTTTACCCAATTACCCATCCCGTTTCCTTCGAAGGTATTAAAAAGTTTGCGGATTATATAGCTTGTGATAAAAAAAACCTACTTAAATCCAAGTTATAATGGAGCCTTATTTAGCATTAAATTCAGGATGATACTCATGTCACGCAGCTATACACCCATCGATCGCTTTATTATCGGAATTGACAATGCCCTGCGTATGGCGAGCGGGCAAAGTAACGAGGCCCAGCGGGATAACCCTGCGGCTTCGGTACCTGAAATTGTCATGGAAGAAGACCAGCGCCGGCATGCAGCAGGGCTAATGCGCATCAATCATGCGGGTGAGGTTTGCGCCCAGGCTTTGTATGCAGGCCAGGCGGTTACCGCACGCAGTTCTGAGGTCCAGGCTGATATGCAACAGGCGGCCAATGAAGAAATTGACCATTTGAGCTGGTGCAAGGAACGTCTTGATGAACTGGAAAGCAAACCCAGCCTGCTGGACCCGTTCTGGTATGCGGGTTCGTTTGCCATCGGTGCAGTAGCAGGACTGGCAGGAGATGGCTGGAGTCTTGGCTTTCTTAAAGAAACCGAAAACCAGGTCGAAGCACACCTCGAAGGACATATTGAAAAACTGCCACCTGAAGATGCACGCAGTCGCGCCATTTTGGATCAAATGAAGATTGACGAAGCCAAGCACGCAAAGATGGCTGAAGATTCCGGTGCATATGATTTGCCGCTACCGGTACGCAGACTGATGAAACTGACTGCCGGTGTGATGAAAGCGGTTTCTTACCGGGTTTAAGATTCCCCCTACAAATCCTTTGCCTTTTGGCGTAGCTCTTTCAGCGTCAAACCCTCGGCGGCCGGTTCGGACTCGCGATCATTCAATGATATCCACTGAACTCTCCAGCCTTCGAGACGGGTAGATTCAGAATATGGAAAGTCCTGTTTGCGGAAGTCAAGATCGCCGGAAAACGTAATTGAATCGGTTTCTTCGGGATTTCCCGGCATCGGGTTGGTGAATTGGAAAACCAATTCAAAGCGACGGTGACCTGATTCCGTCTTCCAAGCGGATCCCTTGATTCCCCAGGGTGCTGCAAAAATACCGGTCGCCAGACCAGTATTGAGTTTGAAGTCCTGTTTCTTCTCCGTCTCGTCCCAAACCTGCTTCCTGCCAACCGCATGGGGGCCTTTGGGTTCACTGCGATTCAGAAGTTCATAAACCAACTGCAACATCAATGAAGGTGCCTGAATCAGCGGCTCAATATCCGCACCCTGCTGTTTGAAACCACGAGACAGCAAGACCTGTCCATCGACCATCAGCAATTCACCGGTCAGAACACCATCGGGGGCGATCTGTTCAACCTGTACCAGCAAATCCCCGCAATGACAACGATGAAAAACCCAACGCGCATGAAAACCTGTACTGCCAAAATCTGCATCCAGTTCCGTAATCACCGCATCCCGCCAAAGTGTGCCCTTTTCCACCTGGGCAGTGGCGGTTTGTAGGCCAATGAGCAGTGATACAAAACTGAAGAGCATGTACATGAACAATGAAGCGAGTCGTCTTTTCATATCAGAAGAACATCCTTTTTAATGCCTGCCCAGGATCTGTTTCACACATAAATGCCTCACCCACCAGGAAGGTGTTTATTCCGGATTCCTGCATACGTTTTACATCACCTGCTGTCTTGATTCCACTTTCCGTAACCAGCAACTGGTCACCGGGCAACATTTTTTTTAAGCGCTCGCTGGTCGCAAGCGATGTCTCAAATGTATTCAGGTTCCGATTATTGACGCCTATCAAATCATGATCAATACGCAGGATCCTTTCCATCTCAGCCTCATCATGTACTTCTACCAATACATCCATGCCGGATTCTTTTGCCAGGTTCAGTAATTCCTGCAAAATCGGTTGGTCAAGTGCGGAGACAATCAACAGAATGCAATCAGCACCCATAACGCGTGATTCATATACCTGCCATGGATCTATGATGAAATCCTTGCGCAATACCGGCAGATAACAAGCTTTTCGGGCCTGTTGAAGATATTCTGGTCGACCCTGGAAGAAGTCGATATCGGTGAGAACAGACAAACAGGCCGCACCCGCCTGGGCATATGACCGGGCAATTTCAGCAGGCTTAAAATTCTCACGGATGATACCAGCGCTGGGCGAAGCTTTTTTAACCTCTGCAATAATTGCCGGGCCCTGTTCCAAGGCTTGCCTGAGTGAAAGCTCAAAGCCGCGCGCTGGAAGACAGTCTTTCGACTGGGCCACCAGCTCGTTCATCGATAGCAGGGTTTTACCCGCTTCAATCTCCTCGGATTTACGCTGCAATATGCGCTGTAATATTGAAGGAATTGGCATTAAAAAGCCTGTGTCATAGCTGCCAGTTGCTGCAGTTTTTCCAGGGCGGCACCACTGGACAATATGTCATTGGACAATGCCACACCTTCCAGGATCGAATCTGAAATACCAGCAACATACAATGCAGCACCGGCATTCAGGGCAATCAGATGCGCTGCCCTCTGTGATCGATCGTCCTGTTCACCGGCCAGTGCAGCTGTGAGCAGTTGCAGCGACGCTTCAACCCCTTCAACCGCCAGGTCTTGCAATGACTCGCGTTTAAAACCCAGTTGTTCGGGCTGCAAATTATATTCCCTGATCTCGCCATCTTTAAGCTCTGTAACAAAGGTATCGGCAGCCAGACTAATTTCATCAAGACCGTCATCGGAATGCACCACCATCACATGTTCAGAGCCAAGCCGTTGCAATACTTCCGCTATCGGGCGGCACAGGGCACGATCATAAACACCGATTAACTGGCGCGTGAGACCTGCGGGGTTGGCCATCGGACCCAGAATATTGAACAGTGTTCTCAAGCCCAGCTCTTTACGCGCTACGGTAACGTGTCGCATGGCGCTGTGGTGCATCAGTGCAAACATAAAGCCGATACCCAGTTCATTGACACATTGCGCTACCTGTTCGGATGAGATATCCAACCGGACCCCGGCCGCCTCCAGCACATCCGCGCTGCCGGAACTGGAAGATACCGAGCGGTTACCATGCTTCGCTACCCGCCCGCCTGCCGCTGCGACCACGAAACAGGCCGCAGTGGAAACATTAACAGGTTGGCGCCATCGCCACCAGTACCGACGACATCCACCAGGTGCGGGCCACTGACCTGCACGCCGCTGGCAAATTCGCGCAGAACCTGAACACCACCGGTAATCTCATCAATGGTTTCACCCTTGATTCGCAAACCCAGTAAAAAAGCACCAATCTGCACATCAGTAGCGCCTGCAGACATGATCTGGCGCATGACGGCCGCCATATCCTCGGTGGAAAGGTCCTGTTTTTCGGAAATGCAGCCCAGGGCAGTTTGAATATCCATACTCATAAATATTTTTCCGGCCTATTTCCTGTTGGTCGTGTCGATGAAATTCTGTAACAGATCATGACCACAGCGGGTCAAAATGGATTCGGGGTGAAACTGTACGCCTTCAATTGGCAGGCTCTTATGTTTGAGGCCCATGATTTCTTCAATGGCCCCGTCTGCATGTTCAGTCCATGCAGTGACTTTCAGACATTCAGGAATGGTATCTTTCTGTAATACCAGGGAATGGTAACGGGTCGCCTCGAATGGCTGAGGCAATCCGGCGAATACACCCTCTCCACGGTGATACATCATTGAGGTCTTGCCGTGCATGATCTTCTCAGCGCGCACCACCTCGCCGCCAAATACCTGACCGATGCATTGATGGCCAAGGCAAACACCCAGGATAGGAAACAAGCCGCCCAATTCTGCAACTACTTCGAGCGAGATGCCTGCATCATCGGGTGTGCACGGACCCGGGGATATCACGATGCCCCGGGGGTTCAGCTCACGAATTTCTGCCGTAGTAATGGCGTCATTACGCACGGTTTTCACTTCCGCACCCAGTTCACCCAGGTATTGCACCAGGTTGTAGGTGAATGAGTCGTAGTTGTCGATCATCAGGATCATTTGATTACCAAGCCATTGATATTAAATTACTTAAATTATTGCTGTCGGTCACTGCACCACCCTTTCGGCAATGGATAAAACAGAGGAGTGAATTAAAACATTATGTGAGTGAGGTTTACAATCAGTACAACCGTTCAATGATCATAAGCCTTGAACATATTGCGACTATATCCTGAGGACTAAAGGCGATTGGGCCATCCACACAATGGTCAAGTTTGTGCTAAACAGGCAAGCCCATCACTTTGAGGATTTCGTGCCAGCGCGGATCATCGCGCAGTGCAGTCATCGCCCAGCTCAGTTGCATTTCGGTCAGGGCCGGATCACGGTCTTCGGCAGCCTGTTGCAGCAGTTCAAACACCTTTTCGGTATCGCCACACAGGTTATAGATTTCAGCAGCATTGAATATCTCACGCTGCTCGATCAGCTCATCCGCTATCGCGGTACCGCCCGCCTTGTCACCATCCATGCAGGCAATCATACCCAGACCAATGTTTTTCCAGACCGGATGCGGTTCGCGCTCAATCGATTTCTTAGCCTCGACCAGGTCCCCTTGCGCCATATGCACCCTGGCCAGTTGAAAGTTGGCAAACACGGATTTGGGACTGAATTCCAGCACCTTGCCGATCATTTGTTCTGCGACCGGCAAATTGCCGGCAGCCAGCGCGTTGTAGCTGTAATTGGAATAGGTCGGAGTATTTAGCGGATCGCGATCAATGATTTTCTGGAATGTACCCATGGCCTCATCGTAGCGCCCCTGAATACCGTATACAGTACCCAGCCGCCGCAACGCCGTGATGTGCTTGGGATCGATGTCCAAAGCGCGCTTGAGATCCAGTTCGGCGCCAACGAAGTCACGGAAGTTGACTTGCTTGATCAGCGCTTTAGCAACATGCGCATCCGCAAGGTCCGAGTCCAGCCTGAGCGCCTGGTCAAGATACCCGGTCGCTTTACCAATGCCCTCATCACGATCAATCGCGACCATGTTTAAAGCCAGCATCAGGTTGACATTAGCCATTCCGACCAGTGGTTCAGCGAAACCGGGATCTTTCGTGATAGCTTGCTCGAAGTAATTGATAGCGGCCTGCTGGTCTTCAACCGTAAGTTGACCCTGTAGGAAATTACCTTGCTGGTAGGCCGTGTAAGCCTCGGCAACAACCACCCGGTCAGTCGGTTCTTCCTCACTATCGAGTAGTTGAGCCTCCAACGCCTTGACCACCGCACGGGCAATCTCATCCTGGACCTGAAAAATATTATTCAGCTGGCGATCGTAGTTGGCCGACCACAGCGTGTGGCCCTGCTCAGCGTCGATCAGGTTGGTGGTGATCCGTACATTGTTATCAACCGCACGCACACTGCCTTCGAGAATAGTGCCTACGTTCAGCGTTTCGCCGATGTCACTGAAATCACCTTCGTAGTCTTTGAACTGAAATGCCGAGGTCTTGCCAGTCACCCGCAAGTCGGCTACCCGCGATAGCATATTCAGCAGTTCAACGGTCAGGCCTTCGGCAAAATATTGCTGATCCCGTCGCGGACTCATATCGGTAAATGGCAATACGGCAATTGCATCCATGTTGCCCCGTACCACGTCCGAGAGCCAGATTTTCTCGAATACAAAAAAGACGACGATAAGGGCAAGTACGGCCATGATCGTCAAATCCGCCTTGCGGGCCGTATGGGTCTTGAACACCGCTTCATCTGCGGAGTCTACGTTATCCTCTCGCTGGATCCCTTCCGGTGTGAGTTCGAACATCCACGCCACCAGCAGCGCAATTGGCAGGCCAGCGACCAGCAACAGAACCACTGCGCGCATTACCCACTCAGGGGCATCGAAGGTCGGCAACAGGACAGACGCCACCTCGACAAGCACCCATCCGGCTACTGCATAGGCAATACCGACACGAATGACGTTACGACGTTTGAGTTCTGTAAAGAACGACATTTACACCCCACCAGGTAGTTCCAACACCGCAACCGACAAGTCAGCCGCGAGGCCTCAATACAACTACTCTAACCCATTCCGGGTTGATCCGGTAACCGGCCCAAAGCACAAAGCTGTTTAACCAGATGGCTGGGCCACCAATCAAGCCGATCGCGAACACGACCGGCTTAACTGGCTTTATTTACCTTTTTTTGCTTGGTGGACTGTAATCGATCCGCCGCCAAGTGGCGTGGTACCACCACTGCCAGTGCTGTCATCGGCACCCAGCCCATTGTCGTAAAGGACAGTTTCAGCACCATTGGCATCTTCCTGCCAAACCTTGATCCTGAAGCCGTGCTGAGTAATGCCATCACCGGATATGTCAGCGTCCAGGGCAGTAACCTGGAACTTGTACAGATCGGTACCACCATTAATGGTGCCTTCACCCTTGTAGCGTGCACGCGCGCCGGTGATGATCATCCAGTCATAGGAAGTCGCATCAAAGTCCAGATCACCTGCAGCAAAGCGGAAGTTGGTTGAGCCATCGGGCACCGATTGGCCTCTCTTGTACTTCAACATGAAACCAAAGTGTGCCTTACCGGTGACCAATGGATCAGCTGAGTTATTTGGCGTATATGCACTTGGTGGCGATTCGATCCAGCCACCGCCGGTGACGAAACCACCGCTGGCGTCATAGATCGCCACAAAGTCGATCACCCCAACCTGGGTGAACTGCTCGCCGTAATCGACGCTGACGTTGATCTGGTAAACATCTGCACTTGAATAAGAATGGCTTCTAACCAGGTTGTGGCTTCCGTTAACACCACCTGGACAAGCGTCGACCAGCTCTATTTCTTCTTCCATACCGTCTCCCCAGTCAATGGTGACACTCTCTGCAAAATCGCAAAGATCGGTTAAAGACGCTGTAATCTCGACTAAGTTGTCTTTGGCAACCGGATCGATGGGTCCATCAAGGTCAAGTGCTTGCACAACGAAGTAGCTATTTTGCACCGTTACCGCGCTTGATGGATCATCACCCTCATGGGCATAGTCTTGTGCTGTCACCGCGAAAGTATGACTGCCGATCGACGTCGACGGTACAGAAGCCCCATCAGCCACCGGGCCCACACAGCTTGCAATACCTGAACCAGCATCGAGACAGTCGTAATCGGCCGCTGTGTCCTCACCTTGCACGATGAAATCACCGTCTGCCGGGGTCGTGATGAACACGGCTGGTGCTGTTGTGTCGATCAGAACTACAAAAGTCCACAAACCGTCACCATTTGTTTCCCTCACCGTTACAATGTGCACTCCGTCTTCGGTAATCACGAATTTCCCATCCTCTTCCAACGGAATGAACGGCGCAAAATCAACTGAGTACTCATAGGATATGTCCGGATCATGAGTTATTTCAACACCAACCGAATCACTGTCAATCCAGTCATCCTGATCCCCCGGATCGACCGGTTGGCCGTCCACGAAAAGCTCGACACCAATGGTGCCTGGGGCTGGGTTATTGCCCGGATCTGGTGCAAGTTCTGGCGGTATCTCCTTGGCAACATAAAACAGACCCTTAAAAGTACTATTGGCAACATTACCGTTACCGTCAACGGCTTGTACCATGTAATCGATCTGACCATCAGTGATGCCACTGAGGTCTACAGGCCCACCACCGGTCCAGTTATTATCACCACCCTCGACCAGTTCGACCATTTCCCAGTTACCCACAGTTTCATTGATGCTGTCACCGTCCAAATCCGTCTCAGTCACCGATTTCAGATACAGCACTGCAACCCGCAACACCACACCGTCATCGGAAACATCCACCGAAAATGCGGCCTGTTGGGATCCTCCTGAGCCAACCACACTGGCCTGAACGTTATCAATCTCAGGTCGAATAAAATCATCTGGCGCTGCTGTGACTGCCATAACCGCAGCTGATGAAGATGAGGCAGGGCGATAGAATACCTGCGCTTCCAAGCCATGGAATAGACGTTCAGTACCGCGCGAACTGCCATCCATCGGCGATGTGAACTGCCCGACTATGACGTTCAGTTGCTGACGCGGAGCAAACAGACCACCACCCGGCGGTGGTGCCTTGTAGTTGGCAATATTGGTAAACGCGGTTGGAAACACTACTACGTCAGTCTCGATTTCAGGCTCGATCCTGCCAAGCGCAATCACCGGTCGCGCGAAGGCAATGTCCTCCACGCTTTGATCCTCGGTAACCAGCGAGGTAAGGAATGCGCCGCTGGCGACCTCACCTTCGAAGCCGGTGACATCACGTCTGACGATAGGCTGTAGTGGGCGGTAATGAACAAACTGGACTTCGCCATCGACGCTAAACAACTCACCTTTGGTTTCGGTCATGGTTTGGGTGATGCCGGTATCAGATAACGACCATGAAGCTGACATCAGGTGGGAGATCGGATCTTCTGCCACCGTCAATGGTGGTTCTGTCGGATCCTCAACCTTTGCACCAGTGCCATATTGATACATAGGCAAACCGAACAACGTAGCCGCCTGCAAGGCTTTGTAGTCGTACTCTCCATAAAGTCCCAGATCGGCAAAATATTGCTGCTTGGCATAAGCATGCGCCTGACCAATGGTCAGACTGCCGTTGAGATTTCGGGCAAAGTTGGCCATCAAACGCTCGGTCAGCGCGACTGCTTCGGTATCACCGAGACCATAGGCATTCTGAGCCAGGTAAACGGCACCCAGACGGCTAAAGGCCTGCGCCCAGTCATCGCTGGGCGCGCCGCCGACCACCGATACGTCGGCAAGATTACTACCGGAATGACAACCAACCGTGAACCAGATGCCACCGGCCAGGTCTGTTGTGCCCAGGTCAGCGGTACTGATTAAGTTTTCAGTGTAGGTACCCGCAGCATCACCACTCGACGGCAGCGCTTCATCAAAGTCGAAGTGCATGTTGAACGATACCTGCTCTACCGGGTGCGGTGTGTTCATTCCGGTTGCACTGAGAAAATCCGAACGGGTCCAGGCGCTGAGCGGGTCAACATCAGGCTGATCGATCAAGGCCTCTTCAACAACGAACCCAAATGCCGGGCTGTACCGGTCGAATGTATCGTCAATCTCCTCGGCAGCATCGGCAATAAAGTCATAGCCTGCTGATAACGCAGTTTGTGGATCGAGTACACCTCCAAATGCGATATAGTTCTCGGCTGCAGACTGAATATCGGCGGCCGACTCAACCAGTCGACCGACACCCAATTCCGGCACGTTGAGGAAACGATCCAGCCATGGAATCGGGTCGATATCGCCATAGCTGTCATCCGACAGAAAGTGCCGTGTGACCAAGGCACCGAACATCGCATTATTTTCAAATTCGTGGGCAAAAGTAGATTCATTGGCGATCGATGTCTCATCTGGTTTACGCGCAAACGGGATAATTTCATCCGAGCCGACGATGGTGACGTAAGCCAGCTTTGGAGAATCCACCCGCATTGCTTCCAGATATTGCGTAATGACATTAACAATGCCATTGGCTGCATCGACGTCACAGGGATTGGCGTCCCAGGTGTTGTAGATGACATTGACATCAGAAATGGCTAACAAATCAATATCGGTCGACACATCGACCACGCCGCCAGCAATAATGCCCGGGGCGTGGATCAAGTTATTGATCGCGGCAAGCGCAGCATCCGCACCCGCCGCACCATCAGGATCACTGGCTGCCAGACGCGCGCCGTTGACCAGGAACACGGCGTTTGTATCTGGCGTCCAACTGCCTGCCGGTTCCACGGTTGAAGTTGCGTTACTTAGCCAATCACGAGGGGTGCATTGTGGGTTCGGCACCTCCGGCGTGACTTTGACACGCAAGGTATACGGTTGCTCAGAGGTGGCACCGTTGTAGCCGGATACCTGAATCAGGAAAGATTCATTGTCGCCGGCAATGGCCGACACCATCTCGTCGGCGTCACCACGATTGGTCGAGATCGACGCCAATGGCGCAGCAGCGAGGTTCACATCTTCAAGCGCATTCGGCTCTTCTTCCAGATTGCCGTGGTAGTTAACACCATCATCTTCAAATGGAATTGAATCAAGCGGCGCGGATACGTTGCTTTGTCCTTTTGCTTCAACGGTGGTAGCTGGCTCATACATGATCAGATCATTGTCGCCGGCCGGGTTTGCCATAAACACGGCAACCCGAGAGCCCGCCTCGCCTTGAACCTCAAAGAAGTCATTGTCGTCCGCGGTATCAATAAAACCGAGATACAGCACGTCAGGGGCTGCAAGCGGGACAGACGAATCGGATGGATCAGTGAGCGGATCAGGAATTACTTCCACCGAAGCAACGCTGTTGTCAGCCGCAACCGGACCATTGGTTCCGAACTGAACTGTAGCCGTGGCCGCGTAGGTTCCCAACGCAATTGAAGGCACGGCAGAGAAACCGATCACACTGGTATTAAAACCACCCAGATTCAAACTATAGGAAAGCGTCTGCGTACCATTCCCATTGTCTACAATGGCCGGGTCATCGATAAACGATAAATCATCCGGACCATCGATTATGACAAATAATGAGCTACTGTCTTCCAGGTACAAGAAGCTGTCGTCCAGAGTGACCTCTACGGTAAAAGTCTGCGTCTCAGTACCCTGCAACTGGATGGCAACGGAGTAAGTGACAAAATTATCAGCCGAGAATTCCTGCGCATCGAGTTGCGCGAGCGGGATCGTTTCCCAGGGAAAATCGGTTTTCAACATCATTGAGATCAATATCTGACCGAGCGTCAAGGCACCGGTATCTTCAATACTCGCCAATGTACCCGGGCCATAGAGCATGGCAAGACTCATCGCATCGAGAACCTCACCAAAAGTGGTGGTAGCAAACTTCGATGAACCCGCCAGATCATAAAGGGTAGCGGTCGCCTTTATTGCGCCTGCGAGTTCTGCATCGGTTAAGGTTTGACAGCTGCCACACAGCCCGGCTGGATCATCGACCACGGCTTCGAGTGCCGCCGATGTGAAAGAACCCAGCGGGAATGAACCCAACGGCGAACTGATCAGATCAAACGAGCCCAGTGGAAATGAACCCAGGGGCGTACCGTTTATCTCAAATGAACCCAATGGAAATGAACCGATGGGGAATGAACCCAGTGGCATATTGGCAAGATTAAAAGAACCCAACGGGAACGAGCCCAATGGCGAAGCTGCCAGGCTACCGTATTCCACAACCACTTCTTCCAGGGTAGATGTTAGCGACAATGGAGTTGAAGATGAACAGCCAGAGTCACCATAAATTTTCTGGCAGCCGTCAAAACCTGCCAATGTCAGTTCTGAAAGAGGCGGTGCTGCCAGATCAAAAGAACCGATTGGGAACGAGCCAATTGGCAGCGAACCAATTTTGAACGAGCCCATGGGGAATGAACCCAATGGCGTCGTGCTTATGTCAATATTACCAGTGGAGTCGGCCAGTTTCGCAATCAGGTCGGCAAGAGTGTCGGTGCCCGGGTCAACACCCAAAACAGCGCAAGTACGGCCGTCGGCGGATGTGACCTGGTCGTCATAGAAATCACAAAACGACTCGCCTTCGATCTCAAACGAAACCAACGGGAACGAACCAATCGGGAATGAGCCCAATGGCAGCGATGCCGTAGGTGCCGCAAGTAAGTTGAAAGACCCTAAAGGAAATGAACCGAGCGGAAATGATCCCAATGGGAATGAACCAATAGGAAACGAACCCAATGGGAATGAACCGATAGGGAATGATCCCAATGGGAATGAACCGATGGGGAATGATCCCAATGGGAATGAGCCAATTGGGAACGAACCCAGCGGCAAAGAAGACAAGGACAGGGCCGAAACTGGCGCACCCTTGTATTCAAGGCTCAGTAAAGTGTCATCGTCAGCACAGGCGGCGAAGGATGGGACTTCATTGAAAAGCGTCGAGCAAATGTCTGAAGTTTCACCCGCGTTTGTTGCCCAGTCGTCAAGATTTTCAACGGTAGTAGCCCCAAGCGACAAGCCGGGAAGTGAAAACGAACCCAGCGGTGAGCCCTGGATAGACAAGTCACGTAGTTCGAGACCGGCAACAGAGCCCGGGAAAGAGCTGTGCGTGAGTAACTGTTCGAAGGTTACCGTTTGCAACGGAGCGCCCGCCAGTTCCGGGATTCCCGCCAGTATTTCTGCCCAACCGCCCTCGGTTAGCAAGGGAATGGATGACAGGGGGAACGAACCAATCGGAAAGGAACCCAGTGGGAACGAACCAATTGGGAACGAACCAATCGGGAAGGAGCCCAACGGGAAAGATCCTAATGGTGAGCTTCGCATATCAAATGAACCAATCGGGAATGAGCCCAGCGGGAATGAGCCCAGCGGTGCTGACTCCGGTGCATTGAAGCTATCTCCCGCTAGTTTTTCCACAGGGATCTCAATAATGTTAACCTCGGTCACTCCGGGGTAACTCATGCCATCGGGCAGCTCTTCACCCACGGTCGCAGTTCTAAGCGTAACGTCACCCAGTTGGAGTGCAACCTGCGCTTCAAACGCGCCTATATCGCAGCCCGCATCTTTCGGTCGTGAAACACCTCGTTGATCGAACGCTGGACAACTGGTGATGAAGAATTCCCAAGCCGTCACCGTATGGGTCGCATAGGCCAAGCCGGTCCCGCCTGTGAAACCGTAGTAACCCGTTGCACCAACTTCGGCTGCTATATCGACGGTATGGGTAAGCTGAGGCAGGTCAGGTCGAACCCCATCAGCCGCAACCCGAACCTCCAGCCGGTTGATATCAGCATGGTAGTCAATCCATGCGGTCCAGACATTACCATTATCAAACGCACCTGAAATTGCGGCTTGCGCGATGGAGATCACGCTCTGGCCATCACCGAACCCGCCGACATTAATTCCGATGGCGTTGGTGCTAATATCACCACCATTGGGAAATGTATCAAACTCCACGGAAACCGTGCCAAGCGGGCCTGGAGTAGTTGCGACGCCAAGCCGGCCACCGGGTTCACCGAGTACAGTAGAATTTGTAGCGATTGCAAATGTAAACCCGTCACCGCTGGGTTCACTGGGCACGCTGCTCCAGGCTACCGGATCGGTAATTTGAAAACTGAACTGGGTGGAAAAACTTCCATTGAGGTCAAACGGACCCTCATCAGGTGCCGATGCGAAAATACTACCGGCAACAAATTCACCACTAACTGGAACCAGGTTGCCACCGCTTTCGACGGCCGCGCCATTGAAGTTCAGTTGCGAAGAACTGAGTGCTGAGGCGAGTTCAATCGCCAGTTGACCCGGATCCGCCGCATCGACTGCCGGGCTCAAGGCCTGCAGTGCATGGGTCTCGGTCAGGCCACCATTTGCGGCCAATACGCTGATCAGGGGCTCAGCAGTAATGTCACTTGCCACGGTCGGACAAGGTGCAAGCTGAAAAAGGTTATAACCCAATGACACCACGGTACTACAATCTGTGGCACCACCGGTGTTGTTGGACAGCAAACTGTTACGCAACGAAATGAGCGCACCGGTTTCGGCATAGAAGAATCCGCCAAATCCTGTTGGTGCAGCGTTGAAAGCAAGTGTCACATTATTTAAAGTCGCATTACCAGCTGTCAGCCCGATACCACCACCATTGCCAGCAGTCGCGGAATTCCCTGAAAATGTTGAATTCAGAATTTCCATGCTGCCGGCACCACCGATGGCACCACCAGCGGTTCCACCGGGGGCATTGGCGGTATTGTTCGAAAAAGTAGAACTGCTTACATCAAGCCGGTCACCAATGTCATTGGTGAAAATGCCACCACCGATACCTGCGTCAGAGCTATCAATAGTCGTATCCCTGAGCGACAAATTGCCATCATTGAAAACCGAACCGCCACGAACAGTGGCCGTATTGCCTTCAAACAAAGAGGCGGTGATGGAAACATCTGCACCACCGGCGATAGCGCCACCGTCTCTGCCAGCGCCGTTACTGGTAAAAGTGGCGTTGATCACAGTGAGCGTGCCGTCACTCAGGTAAATCGCACCTCCGTCAAAACTCGCGTCATTGTTATCGAACACGACATTGTTCAGGGTGATATCAGTGCCGACAATATTGGCGACAATACCACCACCATTACCGGGCGAATTGCCACCGGTTACACGAATACCTCGCAGGTTGAAGTCACCTGCGGCGGTAATGGCCGACCCTACAATGTCACTGGTGTTAATCACAACATTGTCAGGGCCCGAGCCTTGCAAAGTTTGACCGTTACCAATGGTGATCAACTCGGTGTAAGTACCATCGGGAACGATGATAAGCGTCTCTTCTGCCGCCGTTGCTGCATCGATCAGCAACTGCAACGGGCCGGGCGCGACAGGGACAAGCAATTCAAAAGACCCAATATCGCAGGCTGCACCGTCCGGCCGGCCAACTCCACGCTGGTCACTGGCCGCATCGGCACAAGGCAGACCCGGGATATCAGCACCAGCCGCATCAAGGGCCGGACTGCCAAAGTCAATCGCGTGAGTCTCGGTCCACCCGCCATTATCCTGGAGCGGGCCCAGCAACGGATTAATCGGAAGATTACTGTTGCCGACCAGGTCGCCGATGGTGGGGGTAACATTGCAATTGGTGTCATCACCGATCAGGTTGTAACCACTCGAGGTGGTGCTGCCATTACAGTCGTCAATTCCGTTACCGGCAACGATTGAGGCGGTAATAAAAACAAGGCCATCAACTTCGTCGCTCCAGGCTGTAAAACCATTGCCGGAGTTATTGGTAATTGTGCTGAAAAGAGTCGACACGATGCTGTCGGGACCGACCGTTATACCATCGCCAATGTTGCCAGACACTGTCGTATTAAACAGTCCAGCATTGCCCGCTGCAAATGCATGGATACCGCCGCCATCACCGGTTGCGCCGCCGAAAGTTCGAAAATCGTAATCATTGGTCGCAGAAGGACCACCGCAACTGGAATATACCGAACCACCCGGATAAGGGTCGCTGTTCGTTGTGTAGATTGAGAAAGATTGCGCACCAGTCGTATCAATCTCAATAGCATGGGTTACACCAGGCGTTATGCTGACCGGTACATCAAGCTCATAACTAAGAAATAAACTGGCACCACCAGACAGCCCGGCGGGCCAAACGGTGGTTGCTGTTGCGATTACACTACCCCCTTGGCCGCCAAGCCGAACCCTGCCCTGTAACACAGCGCCTGGTGCAGGATGAAAGCTCACGTCTCCCCCCAAACGTACTTCGAACTCAAAGGCAGTCAAAACTTCAGTTGTCGGCTGAAAAGTCTGACCCTGAGTAGCAGCTTCGAAATTAAAACACGACGTCGTCGTTGTTGTCGCAGTTTCGTTGGACTGATCAAGTGAAGCAGTCACCACCGCATTGTTTGAAACCGTCGATGCTATAAGATTAAGCTGGGAATTATTGTCCCCAACTGCCAAACCGCCACCCAGCAAGACTGGCCTGAGGGCCGTCAATTTCAGCAGTGCAGCGTGGGTGACCCACCGCTGTCTGTTAGTGCGGCGCCGCCATCACCGGCGATAGCCCGGTTGCCGGTAAACACCGACACATTGATCTGGACAGTCGAGCCAACATTGTGGATTGCACCACCGAAATCACCCTCGTTGTTTTCGAAGGTTCCGTTGATAATCGTGACGACTGCACCGCCTGCTACCCGAAGTGCGCCACCGCCACTGGCATCTGCGAGACCATTTATTATCGTTACGTTGGTCAGGCTGAGGTTGGTGGCCGCACCACTAACATCAATCGCCCGTCTGCCAGTGGCATCGAAAACAGAGTCATTAGCCAGGATAGTCATGCTTCTATCGACCAGCAGAGTGGTGCTGAGCACGTAGGTGTCGGTTGTAATATCAATGGTATCGCCAGCGACAACAGCAGGGTCATTAACTGCGGCCTCCGGTGAAGTGTAGTCACAGCCAGGTTCCGTCGCCTTACAAACGGTGTGAGTCGTTTGCGCCAGCACCATCTGCGGCAACGCAAGCAGCAAGGTCGCTACCAATAAACCTGACACTAAAAATGTGTGGGCAGAACGTCCACAATTTACGCCCGATAAGGCACATCGAAAAGTCACTTTCATTATTTTCCCTTCCACTTGTTTACTATTAGTTCTTCGTGGCCCCGTAATTTCGGGGGCAGTGACTTTCCGTGTCATTCCTTCGAGTATAGTGCAGATGATAATAATTTGCGTTCGCATTCGTTCGCGCCCGATGTGCTATAAAGCAATTAAGCGCCCGATAAATAGTTGAATTGTCTATTTGGGTATTCCGTATGAAACAACATATAATGGGTGGCTTGCATTTCAAAACCATTAAATCACGGAGAAACTACATGAATAAGTCCTTACTCCTGCTCGCAACATTGCTGTTGTTTGCCTCATCACCTTGTTGGTCGGAAGAATCAGCACCGGTCACAGACAAACCGTCCATGTCCACCAGCCAGACAGTCGTACTCACGGCGGTGGTAGAAGCTATCAATCAAGAGACACGTGAAGTAACCCTGCGCGGACCGGAAGGTGGAACTGTGAGCTTTGTTGCCAGCGAAGAAGCCCGTAACCTGGGTCAGGTTAAAGTGGGCGATATCGTCATGGCAGAATATGTGCAAAGCATGTCAATTGAAGTCTTTGCCAATGAAGGTTATGAACCCGGTGCTGGCGAACTCACAATCGCAGGCCGTTCAGAAGAAGGCGAAATGCCTGCCCTGGCTGCGATTGATGCCCTGGTGGTTACAGCAACCGTCGAGGAAATTAACCTCGAAGCCAATACTTTCAAATTGAAAGGCCCTGCTGGCGAAATCAAGGAATACGAGGCTCGTAATCCTGAGAACCTCAAAAAAGCTGCGGTTGGCGATCTTGTGGTGATCACCTATACCGAAGCGATTGCAATCTCAGTTGAGAAAACATCCGGGGAATAATCCTCTAAAAAAAGGAAGAAGGGGGTCAGGAAAATGAACCTGGCCCCCTTTTTTTATTCTGCAACCGGCTTCTTTGCCAGTTTTCTTTGCAAGGTACGCCGGTACATTCCAAGGCTCCTGGCCGTAGCAGAGATATTGCCGTCGTTCTCTTTCAGCACTTTCTGAATGTGCTCCCACTCCATTCTTTCAACCGACATCGGGCTGAATTCCTCCAACATTTCAGTTCGTTGCGACTCACCCGAAAGCGCTTTGATTACATCGCCGGCAGTCACAGGTTTGCTTAGATAATCGGCCGCACCCCGTTTGATGGCTGTTACCGCGGTAGCGATACTGGAGTAGCCGGTGAGTACAACAATATTCATTTTGGGGTTGATGTCTATCAAAAGTGGAATCAGATCAAGGCCTGATTCACCTCCCAGGTTGAGGTCAACAACGGCCATGGCCGGCTTCATTTTCCGTGCCTGACTCAACGCATCCGTAATACTGATGGACATTAAAATATCGTACCCGCGCTTGCCCATTGCCTTACCCAGCACATCCAGGAAGACCTCGTCATCGTCCACCAGCAACAGGCGGTCTTTGTTCATACCCTGATCAGCCATTTTGAATGGTATCCTGCACCGGAAAGCGTATTTCCAGCCGCGTTCCGGAACCCGGCAGCCCTGTTAATGTTACCTCACCGCCCAGACGCTCGATAGAGGCCTGGCTAAGCAGTACGCCCAGACCAAGACCACCCTGTTTGCGACTGACATAGGTCTTTCCCAGGCTATCGGCAATTTCAGCGGGAATTCCAGATCCGTGATCCTCGATAGAAATCAGTATCGAACCTTTTAATGAATCTAATCGTAATGAAACAAACTCCGGACTGGCATCAGCAGCATTGTTCAGAAAGCTCGTCAGGGCATGCTGCAGGCTTTGATCGTATCGAATTTCCAACTTTGATACCTGTGCTGGAATATGTGTTTCCAGCTTGATCTCTGGCCGGGCCAGACTCCATTTTTCCAACAGGTTCTCTAACAGCACCCCAACCCCGGTAACGACCATCCGGCTATCGTCAGTGGTGGTTGAAACCAGTTCACGCAGAACCGCGTCACAACGATCGATTTGCTGCGCCAGTACGTTCATCTCATCCTTGAGCTCCGGATGTTCAAAACCGATCTCATCCACGGTCACCGCCATCGTTGCCAGTGGTGTCCTCATCTCGTGAGCAGTACCCGCTGCAATACTGGCAACGCTGATAATCTGCTCGTTCCTGAGCCCATCCTCCCTGTTACGTGCGATGGCGTGCGACTGCTCCCTGAGCGTTTCGGCCATACGCACAACAAACCAGGAGATCAGCAGCGCACTGAAACCAAAATTAACCCACATACCTACCAGGTGGGCGCTCGTCATGGCACCATGGCCGGACATCGTGAACAGGGACAACGGCTGGTAGTAAAACAACAGTAAGGTATAAAAAGTGATGCTTAAAAAGGCAATAAACCAGGTATGTACGGGTCGCAAAACCGCAGCGCTGATGATCAGCGGTATCAGGTAATAACTAACAATGGGGTTAGTGGAACCACCCGTGAAGTAAAGCACCAGTGTAAGAAAGATGACATCCAGCAATAAATTGGCAAAGAACTCGTTTTCACTCACTGGCCAGTCAGAGCGGAGTCGCAGGAAAATCAAGGCATTGACAACCAACAGCACCGACAGGATCAAGAACAACGGTAACGAAGGCAAGGTGACCGTGCCATAAAAACGAAACCACAATACAATTGCAAACAGACCAACAATTACGATACTGCGAATCAGGCAGAGCCGCAGCAGGTTTTGCCGTGATGGAGAAGGTGAGGGAAGGTGAGGACGGGAACCGGCCGAGAGGCTGGCCTGGGCCACCGGGAGCCGGCCGAGAGGCTGGCCCGGGCCATGTGCGTCCTGCTTCAATTTACAGGCCTCGCGATGCCCGGTCCACGGCGGTGATTAGTGCGCGGCCCTTGTTGCGAGTCTCTTCCCATTCTGTATCCGCATCCGAATCAGCCACGATACCTGCACCTGCCTGTACGTGCAGCTTACCTTCGTGGATAACTGCCGTGCGAATGGCGATGGCGAGATCCGTATCATCGTGCCAACTGATGTAACCGACGGCGCCCGCATAAATATTGCGTTTGACCGGTTCGAGTTCGTTGATAATCTCCATCGCCCTGATCTTGGGTGCGCCCGACAAAGTTCCTGCCGGAAACGCGGCCCTGATTGCATCCATGGCACACAGCCCTTCATCAAGATCGGCCTGTACTTCCGAGACGATATGCATGACATGTGAATAACGTTCAATGGCCATTTGATCGGTCATTTCCACGCTACCTGTCTTCGCGACCCGGCCCGCGTCGTTACGACCCAGGTCAATCAGCATCAGGTGTTCCGCACGTTCTTTCGGATCCGCTAATAATTCTTCGGCCAGTGCCTGATCCTCGGCAGCGGTTTTGCCACGGTGGCGTGTACCTGCGAGTGGCCGTAGCGTGACCCGGCGGTTCTGCACTCGCACCAGTACTTCCGGTGACGAGCCGACGATCTGTGTCTCGCCAAGATCGATAAAATACATATAAGGCGAAGGGTTCAGGGCGCGCAATGAACGGTATACATCCAGTGGCCTGGCCTGATAGGGCACACTCATACGCTGCGACAAAACCACCTGGAAAATATCGCCGGCAAGGATATATTCCTTACTTTTCTCAACCGCGGCGATAAAGTCCTCACGGTTGAAACCATAGGAAAAATCTTCCTCTTCCACCGCTTCACCCGACACCCTGAGACCGTAACCGGTACCAGCTGAGCGTAATCGCTGTTCAAGCTCATCAAGTCGCTGTTGTGCCTGGTTAAAAGCGCCCGGCTGAGTAGGATCAGCATGAACAATCAGCCACAAACGCCCTTCCAGGTTATCCAGAACGGCAACTTCTTCCGATAACAATAATTCAATATCCGCAGTGCCCAGTTCATCCTTTTTATCACCGGTTGCAAGTTTCGGCTCAATCAGTTGCACAGTTTCATAACCAAAGTAACCCACCAGTCCACCACTGAATAAGGGCAGCTCATCCAGACGTGGCACATTGAACTCGTTTTGCAGTTCGGCGATACGGGTAAGCGGATCTGCAACGGTTTCCTCACCAACTTGTTGACCGTCATCAGTGATGATCAAGCTGTGCCCGCGGACCGTGTAGCGACGCCGGCATGGCAAGCCAATAATTGAATACCGGCCCCAGGTTTCACCACCTTCAACCGATTCAAACATATAGGAATTGGTGCCTTCCGCCAGTTTCAGGTAAACCGATAAAGGTGTATCCAAATCAGCCAGCACGGAACGGTAAACCGGTATCCGGTTAAAACCTTCAGAATGAAATTGCTCAAATTGTTCGTTATTCACGCAAAGGTATCCCGTTTGAAAGACGCGCTGGAAAGAGCAGATTCTAACAAGAATCAGCCCCGGTGATCAGCAAGTTACAATTAGACGACAGGCAGACGAATTGTGAATTCAACACCCTTATCGTCCGGAAGGTTGCGGGCGCTGACCATACCGCCGTGCGCCTCGGCAACCAGGCGGACGATATGGAGTCCCAGGCCGAGGTGCTGGCCGCTGCCACGGTTTTCCCGCAGGGATACCAGCGAATCGAATAACTGCTCATGCAGGACATCGGGCAAGCGGGTTCCGCTATTGGCTACAGAAATCAGACAATTCTCATCCTCAGTCATCAGTGAAAT
>PVMK01131497.1_pt1 | contig 39305 bp, 41 predicted proteins | sample 1853481 | NCBI WGS metagenome assembly PVMK01 (sample SAMN08533507, study PRJNA380276) | Marine sediment metagenome, whole genome shotgun sequencing project.
GAGGGAAGGTGTTCATGGAAGGGCTGGATCCGGATGATCCACTGGGACTGATCGCTTCCGGCAGGCTCTAGCCCGGATATTTCAATAAGGCCTGTCCCCGCACCCCTTCCATCCCCGCACCCGTCCCCGCGGAAGCGGGGATCTCGTAACTCTAGCAGAGCCTTTAACGAGATCCCCGGCCTGTCCCCGCGAAGGCGGGGATTCGCGGGGACAGGCCGGGGATCTCGTAAAGACGGGCACGGATTCAAAAAGATCCTCGTTTCCACGGAGACGGGCCGGGGATCTCGTTAAAGGCTCTGCTAGAGTTACGAGATCCCCGCTTTCGCGGGGATGGAAATGGTGCGGGGATGGAAGTGTAGAGCATGGATATCATGGGGCACGGACAGGCCTTCATGAATTATCCGCGCTAGAGCCTGCCGGAGGCGATCAGCCCAGTGGGTCATCCGGATCCAGCCCTTCCATGAACACCTTCCCTCTTTCCCTGTTTGCGACCTGGTAGACCAGTCCGAGCCAGGTGTTGATCATAGCCTTGCCGGTATCCGACCAGGTGATATCTATTGAACTGGCAAGCGCTTGTTCGGGAAACTCCCTCAGGTTGCTGAAATCCCCCTTACAGGCAAGTGCTTCGGTCCTGAACGCATCGGCAATTTCCATGGATTCCTCGATGAAATAGTTTTCCGGAAAGGGCGGGTAGTCGGGACGTATCCCTTCCAGGTAGCGGACAACTTCACGCTTGTATTCCTTTAACAGGCTGACATCATCGTATTCCGGGTGTCCCTGGAAGAAAACGAATCGCAGCCCGTCCGGACTTACCCCGAGATGCAGGTCCGATTCCCTGCTTTGGGCAAGAACCACCAGGCCGGCTTCGCGAAACTGGTCAGAACTGACTTCGTAGACATGGGAGTGCGGCGCGTCAAATCGGCTGTCTATGTTTGTTGTCAGGGGATGATGCTGGTCTGTGACCCGGTTCGAATACACGCCCCATCTCTTTTGCGGTAGCGGATAACGTTCAAATCCAAACAGTTGCTGGACAATGGCATGAGTCGCCAGGCAGGAACACATAACCGAGCAGACATTGTCCCTGGCCCAGTCCACCACTGCCTCCAGCGGTTTCCAGTACGGTTCGGTGGTAATGTCACTCTGTACGGGATTTGCACCGGAAAGAATCAGGGCATCCAGGCCCTGTTTCTTCAGATCCTCGAATGTGCTGTAGTAGTTTTCTATATGTTTCGATGCCTTCTCACTACGCGGAATCTCCGGGAATGTAAACGGATGTACATAAAACTGGGCAATCCGGTTGCAGGAACCGACAAGCCGAAGAAACTGCCGTTCCGTTGCCTCCAGGGCGGCATCCGGCATCATGTTGAGAAGCCCGATATGCAGTTCGCGAATGTCCTGGGTGCTGGCACGATCCGGACCAAGGACTTCCTGGCCTTCCTGCCTGAGACGGTCAAAGCTGGGTAAATCTGTGTTTGCAACCAACGGCATGGGTTTCCCCTGTTGTTTTTGTGACTATGGAATTCTACCAAGTAGCCCCTCAGTGCCGGACGCGGGACTACTGGTTTTTTGTTTATCTGGCGATTATTTCCTGTTCCGGAATCCCTGCTTGGGCGCTACGGCTTCAGATCGTCACAGCGTCCATATTGTCACAGATCAAGTCAATGATATCCTGTTCATCACGCAATTCAGAGATTTTCTCGGCCTCAATGGTATGCCCGTATTTATTGGCAATGTGCTCATACTGGGGTTTACGAAAGCTCACCAGCTCGGGGAAAACCCACTGTACGAACTGGTCAGGGTCGATGTCCTCGGCAGACTTATAGTCATTTTCCTGGATATACCGCTCGAGGTGCGAATCGAGGAAAGCACTCTCGTAAAACATCGGTTTTGGTTTCTTCTTCGCTCTTTCCAGCAGGGTTTTCTCGAGGTCGTCACTGGCACGCAGGTAAAGAATTACCGTGAACCGGGAAAGTGAATCCCAGCACTCGCGATCGGAAAGCCCGCATATACTGCCACCCGCATCATTGAGAAAATGCGGGTAACCATAAATATCCCTGGCCTTGTTCATGAAATCAACCGCGTCTTCCATGGACCTTATCTCGGCCTCGCGAAACAGCGCCTGCCGCCGCTTGAATTCATCGACACTCAGGCCGCCGAGTTCCGGGTTGCCGATTTTACCCAGGAAACTGGAAATCGGATGGAGGTGATCTATGGTGATATTATTCCTGATGTATATGGAATCGCTCAGCAGCAGGTCTCTGAGGCGAGGATTCTGCATGGCAATTCGCTTGGTCTCGTCCAGGATCGGTTCATCCAGGTATTTGGTGCCAATACGGTAGTCACCGGAATAGTGGTACCAGGTAGTACTGGGCAACTTTGACGAAAACGTCGTTTTACCCACACCGGACATTCCCAGCAAAGTCACTGATTTGTTTGGGTTATCCCTGAACTGCTGCGCTGTGGTCTTCATAATTGTAAATGTAATTTCGTAATATCGAATTCCGTAGGCCGGAGGCCGGAGGCCGGATTCTACATGAACATCGCCAGTAAAATCACACCCAAAATCAGGCGATAGACAACGAAAGGCATGAGGCTGAATCGCTGCAGGTAGCGCAAAAAGTAGTGAATACATGCAAAGGCAACCAGCGCAGACACCAGCACACCAAAGCCAAGAACAGTCCAGTCTACCGGTTGCGGGTCACTGGCCAGACTCATTGTCTCCCATATTCCCGCAAGGGTAATGACCGGAATTGCCATTAAAAATGAAAACCTTGCAGCGGCGTCCCTGCTCAGCCCCATCATCAGCCCGGCAGATATTGTGATGCCGGAGCGGGATGTTCCTGGAATCAGGGCCAGCACCTGGGCAGCACCGATCACCAGCACGTCACGCCAGCTTATGTTTTCGATGGGGCGCTGTTTCTTTCCAAACACGTCTGCCACACCGAGCAGGATACCGAACAGGATCGTAGCGATTGCTATTGACTGCGGGCTTCGCAAATATTCGCTCGGAAACATTTCGAAAAGCATCCCTGCAATACCGACCATAATGGTGGCAAACGCAATGGACCATGCGAGCTTGCTGTACACCGTTGATTTGCGCGTTGTAATTGAAAGTACCCAGTCTTTCAGCATCAGGCAAATATCGTTTCGAAAGTAAATCAGGACTGCAACCAGGGTTCCGACATGGACTGCTACGTCAAATGCCAGCCCCTGGTCAGGCCACCCAAACAGCGACGGCACCAGGGCCAGGTGTCCCGAGCTGGATATGGGCAGGAACTCGGTTACCCCCTGGATAAAGGCGAGCCAGAATGCATGCATAAATTCCATCACAATTTCCCCGCCAGGTTTTGCATGCGGAACCCTGAAAGGGGTTCGGGATACCGTCTGGAAAATGCTGCCACCTTGAAAAGCTCTCCCATTTCATGGGGCAGTGTCAGTTTCTTGATTTCCTGGGACTTTTGCACCGACTCCGGGGTTGGCAGCCCTGGATCATACCGATCCGCATGGTTTTCAAGCAGTCCAAGGGAAAGCAGAAAGCTTGCCTGGGTACAGTATCCTGCCAGTTCAGCCCCGGCATCCATTGCTGCATCGGAAACAGCGGTAAAATCAATATGAGAAGTTATGTCCTGGAGGCCTGGGTAATAAAAAGGATCGGTGTGGGCAACGTGGCGATAGTGACACATCAGGGTGCCATCGGTCCTGTGGGGATGATAAAACTCGTTGCGCGGGTAGCCATAGTCAACCAGCAGCAGGACTCCACTTTCAAGCTGTTCTGCCACGGTTCTTGTCCATGCTTCAGCCTGCAAACAGATCTCACTCCTGTAACCGCCAGGCAGGTTAAAACCAGCCAGCCGTTGCCGGGCACTCTGGTCAAGGGCTCTCGAAGTAAGGCACCAGTCATAGTTGCCGTTGTCCCCACGAACACCCAGCTCCCTGGCTTCGCCATTTTCATCGATCCAGAATCGTTTTACCGGCATTGCATCCAGCAGTTCATTGGCGAAGATAATACCGTTTACCCGATCCGGTAATTGCACGCCCCACTGGACCATCTCCATGTATTTTGGTCGGCGTTCTTTGACTGCCTGCTGCTGGCGCTGTACCAGGTCGGCACTGGTTTCAATAACAAGGTACCGGCAAGGCAATGCATCCTGGGCTTCCAGTGCCTCAAGAATATCAAGCATCAGCTGGCCGGTTCCGGCGCCAAATTCCACTATTGTCCTGTTTTTCCTGTCCGCAATATTCTCGAGAATTTCCGAGAACTGCCTTGCCAGACACTGGGCAAACTGGTTTCCCAGCATCGGCGCTGTGACAAAATCTCCACTGGCACCGATCTTGTCCGCACCGGCTGCATAATATCCCAGCCCAGGGGTATACAGCGCCTGCTGCATATACTCATCAAATCCAGTCCACCCACCCCGGGAGGCGATATTTTCCCGGATTTTTTGTGAGAGCCTGGCTGAATGCTCCTGTTCCTCAATGCTGGGTTCGGCTAACACGATTTGGATGCTGTTTGATTGTGTTATCTTAGATGCTGCGGAAAACGATTGCATAACATCGAACATAATTCGAATTGTTTAATTGATCCAGCAAATAACTTGAACCCGGAAACATAAGAAAGTGGGGACACAGGAATCTAGTGTAGTGTATTAAAGGGCACCTCTATTAATTGATGAACGGAAATTATGAGTCCAAAATATCCAATATCTGCGTTGCCCAGAAAGATAAAGGCGGGCTTCGCAATAGCTAGCTATTACGTGCGCCCGCATTTTACATACATGGGGCGCCTTGATCTTGAAAATTTTGAATCTCAATCTTTCTCGCCCACAATTAATAGAAGTGCCCTAAACAGATAATCTGGTAAAACCGGGCGAACTGTTTAGTACCATAATTCAGGGCATTAGGCTACTACGTATAGCGAAAGGAGAATGAAATGAACGAATTGTCAGGCAAGGTCATTCTAGTTACAGGAGGGACCCGTCGAATTGGTGCATGCATCGTTCGCCATTTGCACGGTCATGGTGCAACCCTTGTGGTTCACTACAACGCAAGCTCCGTTGATGCCAATACCCTCAGTTCCGAGCTCAACAGCGTTCGTGATAATTCCGTGATCCTGCTGAAGGGTAATCTCAAGGATATTGCCAGCATCAATAATCCCCTCAGGAAAATTATCAATGATTGTGGGCGGCTTGACGCGCTGGTTAACAACGCTTCACGCTTTTACCCGACCCGGATCAGTTCCGTGACCCAGGAGCATTGGTATGACATTATGGATGCGAACCTGATGGCACCATTTTTTCTGAGTCAGGCGGTAGCGCCATATCTGAAAAAATCGAATGGTTCGATTGTGAATATTACAGATATTTATGCAGACAGGCCGCTTGCCGGGTATCCGGTGTACTCTGCCTCCAAAGCCGGCCTGGTATCGCTGACCAAATCCCTTGCCTCGGAGCTTGGCCCGGAAATCAGGGTCAATGCGGTGGCCCCCGGGGCGGTGCTGTGGCCGGAGCACGATAACGATGAGATATCCCGTCAGCGCATGATTTCCAGAACGCCGCTGAAACGTGCGGGTGATCCGGAAGATATTGCCAGGGCTGTTCGCTTTCTACTGGTTGATGCCGGATTCATTACCGGGCAAGTGATAAACGTCGATGGAGGGCGAACCATTTCCAGCTGATTTCACGAATCGGGGAACTAAAGAGCGTGCCCTGAAATCCAAACTTTCTTTCACAACCAACAACTTTTTATGAGCTCTCGTTTACTTTCATTTTTAGGGTTTTCCACTTGCGCCTTGCTTATCGGTGTAGCCCTCTATTTCCAGCATGTTGCCGAGCTTGAACCCTGCCCGCTTTGTATTTTCCAGCGTATAGCCTTCATTGTCACTGGGGTGATTTTCCTGCTTTGTTTCCTGCACAACCCGAGGGGGATCGGACGCCGCGTATACGGCTTTCTCGCCACCTTAACGGCAATTACCGGGGCAGCCATTGCCGCTCGCCATGTCTGGATCCAGAACCTGCCTGAGGACCAGGTTCCGGAATGCGGCCCTGGACTGGACTTCATGCTTGAAGCTTTACCTTTCCAGAAAATGCTTGAAACCGTACTCAGGGGCTCCGGCGAATGTGCGGATGTACAGTGGACCCTGGTCGGGTTATCCATGCCCGGCTGGAGCCTGGTCTGGCTGGTGCTGCTAACCCTGCTGGCCATAAATCTTATGCTTCGCCGGACTAGGTAATTAGAATCCGTGTCCTTCGAATCCCTGAGTACACAGATTCGCCAGTGCACGCTGTGCGAGCCCGAATTGCCCGAGGGCGCCAATCCGGTATTTTCAGCATCGCCTGAAGCAACTATCCTTATCGCCGGTCAGGCCCCGGGTATCAGGGTGCACAAAACCGGAATCGCCTTTAACGATCCAAGCGGCGACAGGCTCAGGCAATGGATGGGTATCGATCGCGAGATTTTTTATGATGCTGCGAAAGTTGCAATTGTCCCAATGGGTTTCTGCTATCCCGGCACGGGAAAGAGTGGTGACCTGCCCCCGCGGCCGGAATGTGCAAAAGCCTGGCGCCAGCCCCTGCTGGCCGCGCTGCCCCGGATCCAGCTTACCCTGGTCATTGGCCAGTATGCCCATGCATGGCACCTGGGCAAACGAAGAAAAAGAAATCTTACCGAAACCGTGAAAAGCTGGAAAGAATATTACCCTGAAATTATTCCCCTGCCCCATCCCAGCCCCAGAAACAACATCTGGCTGAAGAAAAACCCGTGGTTCCAGGAGCAGGTCATTCCGCAACTGCAGCGGGCGATAAGGTTGCAGCTGTAAACAGCTGGCTGAACTGTGTGGATTCCCGCTACTAACAGTTGCAGTCTTTTTTAGTGGCCTGTCGCTTCGGCATACCAGCAGGCGAAGTTGCCAACACTGGGTTCAAGGGTGGAAAACCGCCCCTGGGCAGCATAGGGCGATTCGATCCCTGCCTGCTGCATTTCCAGCGCGGGAATGTCTTCATCAATCGCAATATCAAATCGCTGGTAATAGGTTTTGGATTTCCTGGGAAAATCTTCCCGCTCAACGGTTTCAGGGGGAAAACACACGGTCTGCACGACCCGGGTTGATCGCGCACTAAGGGGATAAACATGGTATATCCACATGCAGTCTATACTTGCGGCAAAAGTCAGGTTCGGGTAAACCCAGGTATAGCGGGTTCCGCCCTTTTCTTTTCCCTCCAGGGTCTGAATTTTCGGAAAAGAATCTGCCTGGCCCTGCTCCAGTAATGCCGGGTTTTTGGAAGTTGCGCCGAACTGGCTGGTGTATTCTCCCATGACCGCATCTGCCGGCTCCGGCTCGGGATAATAGTGGCTGATGGAATCAGCATGCACATAGGGCAGATGGTAGTATTCGTTGAACACTTCCATGAACAGTTTCCAGTTGCAGTCCACCTCGAAGGTTCTTTTCCTGCCGGTCACGAGATCACCCATGGACCAGGATGTATGCAGCTCGGAAAAGTCTCCCAGCCAGTCCTCAAGTGAAGCGGGGGATTCCTCCAGGCACACATATACAAAGCCGTCACGGCTTTCTACATGAAAGTTTTTAAGGCGGTGATCCTTTTCACTGAAGCCGGTGGCGGATTCCATCCTCGGGGCGGAAATGAGCTGTCCGTAATGATCGTAGCTCCAGCCATGAAAAGGGCAGACCAGAGCCCGGCAATTCCCGGATCCGGACATGATCTGGCTGCCCCTGTGCAGGCAGGTGTTCGAGATCGCATGCAGGGCATCTTCACCGTCAAGGGTAATTACCAGTGGAATTCCAGCGATATTGAGGGACTCGAAATCACCCTTCTCCTGCCACTGGTCCCGGCGCCCAACGCAGAACCAGCCGGTGCGGAACAGGCAATCGAATTCGTGCTGCAACCAGGCTTCATCGTGATAGCAGGCCGGCGGCAGACTGAGCGAGGTCGACAGCGGATGCCTGACAGCGGCCAGGGCCTGTTTGATGTAGTCCACAGACATAACTATTGGTGACCTGGAATTAGTGACCTGGCGCAGCAGGTTTATCAGTAGGGACGATAAATATATAGCAACAGCATAACCGTGGCCAGAAAAACCATGGCAATAGCAACCATGCCCCGGACCGACCAGGGCATCAGCAAGTCGTAGGAATGCTTCCTCGCCATGGGGGTAAGCATCGTCGCAATCGCTGCCATGGTGCCAAAGAACCCGTTTTTGACCGCAACTGCCAGATTACAGGCCACACCGTAAACCGCCGGCCAGGCCTTGCGGTACAACCACTCGCTGTCAATATTGGTGGACTTGAGCTCAGGCGGGTACAGCCCGCTGAGCTGTAGCCAGATGAATGCCAGGGCAGAGAAAAATAGCAGCTGGACCTGTTCTGTTACGTGAGGAACATCGAACGGAATATAGTCCACCGCAAACGGAAGATGTTGATATAAAAGCCACGGGTAGGTGCCGATAAAAATGCAAAGTCCGGCTGCCAGGGTCATGGCGATGAGCATGTGCCGGGGCGCCTCTTCAGGCCTTTTACCGGAATCATGGGCAAAGAATGCGAAATAGGGAATCTTGATGCCGGCATGGTGGAATACCCCGGCAGAGGCAAACAGCATGGCCAGCCAGACAACCTCGTGATGCTCAATCAGCAGGGCCGCCATGACCATGGATTTGCTGACAAATCCGCTGAACAGCGGAAATGCTGAAATTGATGCTGCCCCAACGATGCATAACGTTGCGGTCTTTGGCATGCTCCTGACAAGACCACCCAGTTCTGAGCCGCGCATATCTCCGGTCCGGAACAGCACCGCGCCCATGCTCATCATCAGCAATCCTTTAAAAATCACATCATTGAAAGCGTGGGCCACCGCACCATTGACCGCGAGCTCGGTGCCAATACCGATGCCGCATACCATGAAGCCGATCTGGTTAATCATGCTGTATCCCAGTACCCGGCGCAGGTCATTCTCGATGACCGCAAAAAATATCGGGAAGCAGGCCATTATGGCACCGATATAAATTAGGGCATCGAGGCCGGTGAAACACCGCGCCAGGGCATAGACTGCCACCTTGGTAGTGAAAGCGCTGAGAAAAACTGTGCCACTGACTGTGGCTTCGGGATAAGCATCGGTAAGCCAGTTGTGGAGCATGGGGAAAGCCGCCTTGATGCCAAATGCCACCAGGAAAAACATCGCACCGGGGTGATCCATGGTCAAGGCCTGCACCTCTACACTTCCAGTAGCCTGGAGCATCACCAGTGTGCCGGTCAGCAGCAGCACTCCGGAAGCTACCTGGAATACCAGGTAGCGAATTGCTGCCCGTATAGCTTTCGGCGTACCGCGCGCAGTAATAAAGAACACAGATGTTAAAGCAAGGCACTCCCAGAACACGAACATGGTAAGGAAATCTCCGGCAAATACCACGCCCAGTGCACTGCCCGGATACAGCAGCGCCGCCGACTGCTGGGGGCGGTCTTCCACATGCCAGGCGAATACGGCCCCAATAATTGCGGCGATATGGAACAGGATGCCGAACAGAAAGCTCAGCCGGTCCATGGAAAACAGCACCAGTTCCACGCCCGGAAACTGCACCTGCCAGGACTGTCCGTGATCGAGCCCAAGCAGGTTAACCAGGCCCACAAGCGGTGTCAGCAGCAGCACAGGCTTACGCCAGCGGCCAGGCAGCGCCATGGCAATACCGGCGCCGATGAAGAAGATCAGGAATGGCGCATTAATCATAGTAATCTTCGTCGCGCATCAGCAGCTTTCTCATCCAGGTGGCCACCAGCACCAGCACCACACAGGCAACGAACCCGAACAGGCTGTGAAAACCGAAGAAATTCCACCAGTGCTCGCCGCCCTTGTTTATGACCAGGTCGAGCAGGGCCAGCAGCACACAAACAGCAAAGAAAATCTTCAGCCCTTTTTGCAGGCGCGGAGACAGGGTTTTCAGTTTCTTTATCACGAATCTATTTCCTGCGCGAATTCAAACAGGAAACTGGACAGGTCCCCGGCCCATGAAAAACAGCAGGAAACTGATTATGGCGGTCAGCACAAGGGGCGCGACCAGGTAGAAGCGGTTTTCCAGCGGCTGTGACGGCGCGGACGGGGAAAGGAAAAACGCCCGGATCGGGATTGACAGCAGGTAGTATACGTTGAGCAGCGAACTGATCATTAATACCACCAGCAAGGCAATCTGGTTCATTTCCAGCGCCCCAAGGGCGAGATACCATTTGCTCCAGAGTCCTCCCGCAGGCGGTAAGCCGGCGATAGACAGTGAAGCCACCAGGAATGCGGAGAATGTCCAGGGCATGGAGCGCCCCAAACCATTCATCTCCGACACGTATTTTTTGCCGGAAAGCACAATTATCGCCCCGGCACAGAAGAACAGGGTGATTTTGCCGAACGCGTGCATGGTGATATGCAGACCGCTGCCCACCAGGGCCATCTGGTTGGCCATGAGCGCGCCGACAACAATATAGGAAAGCTGGCTGACCGTGGAGTAGGCAAGACGGGCCTTGATGTCATCCTGCCTCATGGCAATGGCCGAAGCCAGCAGGATGGTGAGAGCGGGAACCCAGATCAACAGGTCACGAATACCTATAGAAGACAGGGTATCGAAACCAAAAATATAAACGCTGATTTTCAATATCGAGAAGACCCCTGCCTTGACCACGGCGACCGCGTGCAGCAGCGCGCTGACCGGCGCTGGTGCCACCATGGCATTGGGCAGCCAGCGGTGAAAGGGCATGACTGCGGCCTTGCCTATGCCGAAAACAAACAGCACCAGCAATACCGCGACCAGGCCCGGCGGGGCGGAAGAAAGCACGCCGCCCTGCACAAATGACAGGCTGTCACCGTAATTTCCTACCAGCACGATGGCCAGCAGGAACAGAATAAGGGACGTGGTCAGCAGCACGCCCAGGTACACGCGACCGGCTTTCACTGCTTCCGGGGTCCGGCTATGGGTGACCAGGGGCCAGGTGGAAAATGTCAGCACTTCGTAGAACAGGAACAGGGTGAACAGGTTCTCCGCAAAGGCGATGCCCATGGCGCTGCCAATAGCAACGCAGAACAGGGCGTGAAACCGGGTCTGGTGCAGGTCATTCCCGGCATTCATGTAACTGATTGAATATACCGAAGTAATGGGCCACAGCACCCCTGCTGTCGTGGCGAAGATCAGCCCCAGCGGTTCAACGTGAAATGCAATGCGCAGCCCCGGCAAGGTATCAAACAATACGCTGACCTGGGAATAACTCTCCCTGTTGAGGCATAACAGGGTGAGAAGAATCAGGTTTAAAAGGCCGGTTCCAACCAGAATGCCATTGCGGACACCCCGGTTTCTGCGCGTGGCAACTATGGCGATGGCACCGAGAAACGGCACCAGTACGATAAGCGCTTCAGGAATCACTGCAGCCCCCCTGAGGCCCCGGGACCAACCAGCGCCGTTGCGGCAAGATTGGCCAGTTCAGTGGTAAAAGACGCGTTCAGGCCGAACCACAGCGCCAGCGCGGTCATGACCACCAGGGGAAACCACTCGTAAAAATGAACTGGTGAAGTCGGCTGGACCAGGTCGATATCCGCAGGTTTGGCCCACAACGTTTCTACAATACGCCATACGTAGGCGGCACTGGCAAGGGAGCCCGCCAGTACCGGGAAAGCCAGCCACCACCACCCTTTATCCACGGCCGCAGAGACCAGCACCCCTTTACTGACGAAGCCCACGGTGCCTGGCAGGCCGATCAGGCCGAGACCGCCGAACAGTATGGTATAACAGGCCAGGCGATGCTTGTGTGCGACGCTGCCGAGATGCTTTATCCTCGCCGTTCCGGTTCGTGCAATGAGGATTGCGACTGCCATAAAAATGGCTGACTTGATGATGGAATGATTGAACAGGTGTATCAACGCGGCTGCGGCACCCGCTCTGGTGCCCAGTCCGATAGCCATAACAATATAGGAAATCTGTGCAATGCTGGACCAGGCAAACATCCTTTTCAGGTTTGATTCCCGCAGCGCGATAATTGGCGCCAACAGCATGCCGAAGATGGCACATGTTATCAGTACCACATCCAGCGGCATTTGACTGATGCTGTAATCGGCTCCAAACAGATCGTGGACGAAGCGCAGCAGCACATACAATGCCACCTTGGTGGCGGTGCCTGACAGAAGAACCGTGACCGAATTGGGTGCAAAGCTGTAGGCATTGGGTAGCCAGTCATGAAGCGGGAAAATGGCACACTTGATGCCTACGCCGATGATGAAAAATGACAGCGCCATAACCATAGTTCGGCTGGCGCCCTGGTCTGCGATCAGAACGGCCAGGTCGGATATGTTCAGGGTGCCGGTTTGCATGTACAGCAGCCCGATGGACAGCAGTATAAATGTCGCACCAATTGCACCCATGACCAGGTAACGGTAGGCGGCCAGCAGCGCCTTGGGGTCGCGGCCGCAGCTGATCAGCACATAGGTAGAGAGTGAGCTGATTTCCAGGAACACAAAAACGTTAAAGGCATCATTGGTAACAACCATACCATTCAGGCCGGCGATGCAAAGTAGCCAGGCGGCATAAAACGCGGCATGACCAGCCTTTCCGAGGTTCTCGTCGGTCCTGCCCATACAGAAAATGGCCGCCAGCAGGTGCACCAGGTTTATGGTAAGCAGAACGAACACCGTGAGCGGGTCAACCCGATATTCAATACCCCAGGGCGCCGCCCAGCCACCAAGCTGGTAAACGAATTTTTCACCTTCAAGAATCCCCTGTAACAGCAACAGGGTAATGACAAACATAATCACCGCGGTGGCCATCACCAGAGCCCTGGCTATGGTACGGTTTCTCAACAGCACACAAAGCGGTGCCACAAGCAGTGGGACCACCACCTGCAGGACCGGCAGATGGCTCACTACAGGTTCGCTCATGGGATGATCTCCGGCTCTACTTCCGGCTTGTCCTGAATCTCGTCTTCATGCACCGTTCCGTAAGCCTGGCGAATTCTTGCCACCAGCGCCAGCCCCACAGCAGTAGTTGCAACACCGACCACAATTGCAGTGAGTATAAGAACATGGGGTAGCGGGTTGCTATATCGGGTGATGCCTTCAACCAGGATTGGGGCATGTCCACCGCCTACTTTTCCCATGGTAATAAACAGCAGGAATACCGCAGACTGGAAGATGTTCAATCCCACCAGTTTCTTGACCATGTTGCGGCTGTCCAGCACAACAACAAGTCCGCAAATGAACAGTACAACGGCGATCCAGTAATTGAACAGGCCCGGGAGTGCTTCAGCCATCAGGCATTCTCCCGGTTAAAACTGACAAACAGGGAAACCATGGTAAATGCCACGGTTACTCCCACCCCGAATTCGATGAACAGGATACCAATATGCTGGCTGGTGGTCTGGGAACCGGCCAGCACGGAGTAATTCAGGAACTCGCCTCCGGACAGCATTGAAACCACTCCAACCAGCCCGTATATCAGCACTCCGCTCGCCATCCCCACGACCACCCACTTTTCACTGATAATATCCTGCATATTATTCGAACCGGCCAACAGGCCATAGGTAATCAGTCCGGCGCCGAAAATGACGCCGGCCTGGAACCCGCCACCGGGCCCGTAGTCACCGTGAAACTGGACATACAGCGCGAACAGGATCACCAGGGGAATTATTCTCATCAGTGTGACCCTGAGAATCGGGTTTTGGATAAGCGACGCTTCCATTTCATCGCTACCAGACCGGGAGCTGGCAGGCACCCCTCCAGCCAACAGGATCAGAACCCCTGATCCCGCCGTAAATATCACCACAACTTCGCCCAGTGTATCGTATCCGCGATAGCTGGCCAGCACTGAAGTCACCACATTGGGAATGCCGATCTCGGCGGCGGATTGAACCAGGAATCGTGGAGCCAGGTGGTGATGAATTGGTGCCCCCGGATCCCCATACCACGGCATATCCAGGGTGCCGTAGATCAGCAGCAACCCGGTTGCCACTCCAATCATGATGGCTGCACCAGAAGGCCACGAGTCCCTGATATCCGGCTCATCACTGCGTCGGATCACGGAGAGTATGAGCACTGTGGATATTCCCGCGCCCACCGCTGCTTCTGTAAATGCCACGTCCACCGCATCCATAATCACAAACAGCATGCACAGGGTAAAACTGAAAATACCGGCTAAAACCGTTACCGAAATTGGACTGTGGCTACGAACTATCATCAGCGTCGAGGCAAGTAAAATCCCAAGCAGGCCCAGGTCGACTGTGGTGTTGATCACTTCAATCACGGGATAACCTGGTCCTGACCCTGTTTGCCAGGGTTTTTGCCATAGTTATTGCCGAGATCTTCACCGGGAACCCTTTCGTCACTTTCAAGTGCAGTCCTCGCCAGCACGTGTGAATTTACCGGGGAAAGCACAAAAATCAACACTGCGATCAGTATAACCTTGAACCCAATAACAACGGATGTGGCCAGCAATAACAGCCCGGCCAGTGACAACCATGCGCCAAGGGTTTCAATCACTCCAGCGCTATGCAGCCGGCAGAAGAAATCAGGCAGCCGCAGCATGCCAATGCTGCCTATTAGCACCACGATACTACCGGATAGCAGCAAGCATGCCGCCATCAGTTGCAGTGCGATATCAATCAACGGCTCGCCCCCGGTTGCGGCTGAAAAAATTGACCAGGGCAACGGTTGTGACATAGTTGATCAGGGCATACAACAGTGCGATATCAATGTGCTCGGGATGGCCAGTGGCAAAGAAATATAGGGCAATAACCAGCACTACCTTGGTACCGAAAGTATTGGCTGCAAGGATACGATCGAACCAGGTCGGGCCCAGTCCCGCCCTGACCAGGGAACAGACCAGGGCAATCAACAGGATCACCAGGGTGATGAGATATACCGTGTCCAGCATCATACTTTCCCGGAATTTTCAGGCCCGGAATTTTCAGGATCCACCAGGGCTTCGACCCGGGTTTTCATCCTTTCGTCAGCCAGTGCCTGCTTTGACGCGACGGTCAATCCGTGAACCTGGATCCGCCTGGCACCAATTTTTGTGCTGACTGTTCCAGGTGTCAGGGTAATGGAATTAGCATAGATTACCTGGCCTGTTTCATCGAGGTCGCCGGTACTGACATAAAAAAATTCCGGTGACTGCCGCTCTCGGTCAAATATTGACAGCATTACATCAATGTTTGACTTGACGATTTCCACGACCAGCCAACTGAGATATGACAGCTGCCTGGCCGGGCTGAAATCCAGTCGCGTATAAGAGGTGGCCCGGCGCAGGCCGGTGTACACGAAATATGCAGTCATGGAGGATAACGCGCCGAGACCAAGCAGCAGGCCGGTGTAGTGGCCGGACAGCAGGCACCATATGGCTGCCAGGATCACCAGGGTGTGAAATCTTCGAGTAGAAAACATGTGCAATAACCGCCGCCAGTTGGATTCAGGTTTTTGGCTTGCCGGTCTGGTCGACCTGCATTTCTTCCATGTCCATGTAACGATCACCAATGCGATGATGGGGACGACCGCCGCTTGCGGCACCGAGGGCAATGACAATTTCATCGGGGCCCGGCGCATCGGGAATATGGAATTCCAGGGTCAGGTAGTGCGAGCGCATGCCGGCATCATCCTTGTGCATCATCGGAATGGTAATAGCGGTGCCCGGTCCGGCCCGCTTGTTGGTGAAACTGAGAAATGACTCTCCATTCACAGCCATGCGATACTGGTTGCCAAAGCGCAGGGTATGAATCATTCCCGAACCGTGTTCAATCTCGCCGTTGACCCCAACAATTGCGGCCTTGCCATAGGCTTCAACAATATTTGCACCGCCGATGGTAGCCAGCAAGGCCGGCACCATCTTTTCACCCAGTTCAGGCGCCTGGTCAAGAATTTCCGTGCGCAGATCCTCCACAAAGCCCTGCCCCGCCCACGGATTTTCTATTACTGCGGCAACGCCGGCCATGACCCATGGGCGGCCCGCTTCCTTGCCGCCCTCTATATAGGTCTCATCGATGTAACGTACAATTTTTCGAATTTTTAGGGGCATGATGCTGGTGTATCTTCATTGAATTGGTGTGATTGTCGCAACTGGCATTTTTCGTTCTGATTCGACCTGATGTCCCTGCCATAATTAATATTTTGCGTTTGAACTATACCAATTATCCTGTGGCCGAAACGTATGCCCGGATTATATTACTGGTTGACCGGAAAATGGCGCACTTTAATGCTGATATACGCTATATAAAAAGGGGGAAAGTATCAATTGACAGTGGCAAATTACCGCCTATTACGGTCCCGGGACCCCCCAGTCTGAGAATAGTTGTTGCTGGATATTGACGAAAATTTTTGTTGTTCAGAGTCGTCCCGATCGGCAAAAATCGATTAAAATCGTCGCCCGGCACACCCGGTCCGCTGAATTCCCTGGTTAGACCGGAATTTACCCCTTGGAATGAAAAGAAATCCCATGACGAACAATACGAGTGATGACACTAACGATGTCATTGTAGACCTGCGAAGTGACACTGTAACCCTGCCTTGTGCTGCCATGATGCGGGAAATACAGGAAGCCCGGCTGGGCGATGATGTTTATGGTGAAGACCCCACTGTAGCTGAAATGCAGCAAACCCTGGCCGCCATGACCGGCCACGAATCTTCGCTGTTTTTCCCTTCGGGGACCCAGAGCAACCTGGTCGCACTGCTGACCCATTGCCAGCGCGGTGATGAGTACATTGTGGCCCAGAATGCCCACACCTACAAATTCGAGGGCGGCGGCGCAGCGGCACTGGGCGGAATCCAGCCCCAACCCATTGAGCGTGGAGCCGATGGCATACTCGACCTTGAAAAGGTGGCGTCGGTAATCAAGGAAGATGACATACACTTCGCCAAAACCCGGCTCCTGTCCCTGGAAAATACCACCTCCGAGGGTATGGCCGTCCCGGTTGAATACTTTACCGAGGCTAAATCACTTTGCCAGGATTACGGGCTGGCCATGCACCTGGATGGTGCCCGGGTATTCAACGCGGCTACGGCCCTTGGCGTCGATGTATCCGAAATAACCGCAAAATTCGATACTGTTTCGATTTGCCTGTCCAAGGGGCTGGGGGCCCCGGCCGGGTCAGCATTGTGCGGTACTTTTGATTTTGTAGAGCGTGCAAAGAGATGGCGCAAGACCGTTGGAGGTGGTATGCGACAGTCAGGTATCCTCGCCGCTGCCGGTTTATATGCATTGAAAAACAACGTGGCCCGCCTTGCTGAAGATCATGCGCTTGCCAGTTACCTGTGTGAGCAACTGCAAAAATTCGATGATGTCGAGATTGCCCACGGCGGACCTCAGACCAACATGGTATTTTTTAAGCTCAAGAGCGGAAAAGATGGCGATCTGCGTGAGTTCGGCAAGGATTGCGGTATCCTGTTCGGCGGCAGATCGCCGATGCGGATGGTGACTCACAAGGATCTGGCCAGGGACGACATAGACCTGGCGATTAACCGCTTATCCGGGTTTTTCGATTAGCCCGGTAGCCCGGGCCAGACCAGGTTAGAGGCCAGTTCGCCCAGATCAGAGATTGTCCCAGGCAGCAGACGGAACCACTTCGCCAGTAAGGAAATCCTGGCTGTTGAAAATACCCGGTCGAAAGTGGCGGGCCAGTGGTTCGCGTGCATGTGCTGGAAGTGCATCCAGCTTCTCAAGTAGTGCACCCAGCGCCACTTCGCTGCCCCGGGTTGTGCCATCATCAATTTTTATTGCCAAACCAAGCCCCTGCTCCGGTATTACTCCCACGTAAACTGCTTCCGCCCCGGTCTTGACCAGTACCGAACCGCCGGTCTCCCGAATCACATCACTACAGCACCTTCCAGTGCCGGCAATCATGTTCGGGTGTGCCGCGATGGCAGACATGATCCGGGTAATGGCTTTCTCCCGCAATCCCCCCACCGCCCGGGGCCGGGCGAACAGGGCGCACCCATAGGCCAGGGATTTCATTGGCATACAGATTGCAGGCAGGCCGCAGCCATCCCGCTCCCATTCGAGAGCAGGAATATCCAGGTCAACCAGTTCCGAAAACGCAGTCATCCACGCCTTCTGGACCGGGTGTCCGTGCTCGCTGTAACCGCCGGTGTCCGCACCCAGAAACTTCGCCAGGGTTAGCATTCCAGTATGTTTTCCGGAACAGTTCTGATGTATCCGGGTTGGCTCTTCCCTGTTTGCATAGAGATTCGCCTTCATGTCGTCGGATAACGGCAAGGCCGGGCCGTTTTCCAGGTCTTCCACGCCCATACCGATACGCTCCAGCCACGCCCGCACTGCTTCGGTATGCACCGGTTCGGCGCTGTGGGATGCACACGCCAATGCGATTTCAGCATCGCTCACGCCAAAATGATCGGCTGCCCCGGATTCCACCATAGGCAGCGCCTGGAAAAACTTGAGCGACGAACGAGGGTAGATGCTGCGGTCAGTGTCACCGATGGAAAACACCGTCTCTCCGTGGTGGTTTACCACGATCGCACTGCCACGATGGCAGGATTCGATTATATTTTTCCTGTAAACATCGACCAGTGCCGGGTTGGGTTGCTGGGGCATGTTGCTTTATATCCTGAAAGTTGTTGAAGCGGGTCTGGTGTGGAGCCGAAAATGTCAGATGCTCAGTTCCATCAATGTTGCACTGGCCGGACACAGGATGCTGAACTGGTTCGAACTGGCAATATCACCGGGAGCATCGTCCCGTTCCATCACCCGCCAGCCGAGCTTTCCTGAAAAATATCCAGTCGCAGTCCCGGTCAGCAGGTAAAGGGTTCCAACATCGCTCGCCATCGCCCTGTGCTGGAGTTCCATGACAATGTTTTTGCCGATACCCCTGCCCCAATGTGATTCCGCCACCACCACTGATCGCAACAAAAATTGTGAACCGCATTGTTCTATGCCGCCCGCACCCACAAGCCGACCGGCGTCCTGCCATCCGACCAGGGAAAACCAGTTCGCAGACGCTATATCCGTCGCCGGCAGGCCACCCTGTTGCAGCAGGGCTTCAAACTCGGATAACTGTTGCTGGTTGATTTCGACTAGCATGGGCGATTGCATATGAACTGAATAGCAAGTATAAAACAACCCACGATTTATTCCCTGCCAATTTCCCTTGCTCCAATAATGCGTACATCCCAGATACTTCTCGCCACTCTCAAGGAAACACCTGCCGACGCTGAAGTCGTGTCACACAGGCTGATGCTTCGCGCCGGCCTCATTCGCCGCGTAGCAGCAGGAATTTATAACTGGTTGCCTACCGGGATGCGAGTCCTGCACAAGGTGCAGAAAATCGTCCGCGAAGAAATGGATCGCTCCGGCGCCCAGGAAGTCCTGCTGCCGGGAGTTCATCCCGCAGAACTGTGGAAGGAATCAGGGCGCTGGGATGAGTATGGACCGGAACTGCTGCGCCTGAAGGACCGCCATGACAGGGAGTTCTGCCTGGGACCAACCCACGAAGAAATCATTACCGCGCTGGTAAAGAACGAAATACGCAGCTATCGGCAGCTGCCCCAGAATTTTTACCAGATACAGACCAAGTTCCGGGATGAAATCCGCCCGCGGTTTGGCATAATGCGCGGTCGGGAATTTATCATGAAAGATGCCTATTCCTTTCACACCAGCCAGCAATCCCTGCAGGAAACCTATGAGGTCATGCATGCTACCTACTGCGCGATTTTTGACCGGCTGGGACTGGAGTACCGCCCTGTTTCCGCAGATTCTGGCACCATCGGCGGCGACACCTCCCAGGAATTCCATGTGCTTGCAGATTCCGGAGAGGATGCAATCGCCTTCTCAAACGAAAGTGACTACGCCGCCAATGTAGACATGGCGGAGGCTGTGGCACCAACCGAAAAACGGGGCGAACCAGAACTGGAAATGGAACTGGTTGAGACACCGGGGTTGCGCACCATCGCCGACCTGGTGGAGAGGTTCAACCTGCCCATCGAAAAAACCATTAAAACGCTGGTCATGGAAGCATCTGCAGACTGCGAGCATCCTGTAATCGCCCTGCTGGTGCGAGGGGACCACGAACTGAACCCGATCAAGGCCGAAAAACTTGACAGGGTTGCAGCCCCGTTAAAGATGGCAAACGAAGAACAGATTCGCGCAGCTATTGGGGCAGGGCCGGGGTCCCTTGGCCCGGTTAACCTGCCTGTACCCTGTATCGTTGACCGCAGTGTTGCCGAAATGTCCGATTTCGGTGCCGGTGCGAACATCGATGACAGACACTTTTTTGGGATCAACTGGGGTCGTGACGTGGAGCTGGGTGAAGTTGCGGACCTGAGGAATATAATGGAAGGTGACCCGAGTCCGGACGGCAAGGGAATCATCACCATTGCCCGCGGCGTTGAAGTCGGCCACATTTTCCAGCTTGGCAGGAGATACAGCGCCGCCATGGGCGCTACCGTGCTCGATGAAGATGGCAAGGCCGTTGAAATGTACATGGGATGTTACGGCATTGGTGTAACCCGGATCATCGCGGCCGCCATAGAACAGAATCACGACGACAAAGGGATAATCTGGCCCCGCTCCATCACCCCCTACGATGTCGCAATCGTACCCATTGGCATGCATAAATCGGACCGGGTCAGGGAAAAATCCACTGAAATATACCAAGCACTCGAGGATGCGGGATTCGATGTACTGTTTGATGATCGCAACGAACGACCTGGCGTTATGTTTGCAGATATCGAATTGCTGGGAATTCCTCACCGGATCACTGTGGGTGAACGCAGCCTGGATCGTGGCGTGGTGGAGTACGTTGATCGCCAAAGTGGTGAACAAAGCGATATCGAATTAACTGATATTGTTGCAGAGTTGCAAAAGCGGTAGTTTCGCCAGGATGTAGATATTTCATCGACCAGTTCGCATGCCGATACCCTCCCTGGACATCGCCGAACGTGTCATCCATCAAGTAAAGTAATGAGTAACGGAACTACCGGGTAGCGACCAGGTTGTTTTTGAAAGCTGCAGTATCCTGGGTCCTTGTTTGCAAATTCTTTGTAAATTTCGTTGAAGTTTTTGCGCCAGTCACCTTTCCAACCCGGATTTTCAAGCACCAGGGCAGTGGAAAAGTCAATACATATACTTATCAAAATATTCGAAGATATCAAAATAAAATGATACACTTCAGCCCGGCACTTCTGGAATAACAACAATTCTAAGTGGTGCTTTTATGTAAGCAGCCAATGGTGAGCTGTAAGTTTTTTATTCCACATTTGTGGTAAATAGATTGAGGTAAGAGGTTTTTAGTATGTCAGATGATATTGTTTCAGGGACCGTTAAATGGTTTAACGATGCAAAAGGATTTGGATTTATCGAACGCGAAGGCCAGGCCGATGTGTTCGTTCACTACCGCGCAATCAATGGCGACGGCCGTAAAACGCTTCACGACGGCCAGCAAGTTACATTCGAAATCACTGAAAGTGATAAAGGCCTGCAGGCCGGGAATGTAACTCCGTTGTAATCAAATACAGTTCGGATATTTCGGACTGTTTGCGTTTAGTTTCAAGCCCAGTACGATAACATTACTGGAGCTTTGGAACCCGCCAGTGGCAGGGATTTAAAGATCACCGCACTGGCCGGAAAAACCCGGCTGGCCTGCACTTTTTCCTCGTTAGACCCCACGCCGCGAAACTCTTATCCAATGAACCTCTGAACGAGTCAACCCACTCGATTTGAGCCCAAAATCATCAATCCAGGGTTGCCCAGAAAGATAAATTCGGGCTTCGTAATAGATCACCTGTTACCTGCCTGATTTTTAAATCCGCTTTTTTAAACCCGCTTTTTTAAATATGAGACGCGGTGATCTTGAAGATTCTGAATTTTGACTTGAACCGCCCAGACTTGTACACAGATTCCCTAGGCGATCTGCAACCCGTTGTCCACTGGTTTACCCGGTTGCAGCAGGACAACACCCTTCTCGGTTACCACGCCCAGCACAAGTACTTCTGATTTGATCCCGGCGATACGGAGTGGCGGAAAGTTCGTCACTGCCACCACCTGCATGCCAGGGAGCTCATCCGGGCTGTAACAGTCTGTCAGCTGGGCCGATGTCTGCCTGGTGCCGATGTCAGCACCGAAATCTACCTCCATGACGTAAGCGGGTTTGCGGGCTTTTTCGTTCAACTTTGCAGAAAGAATGGTTCCGGTGTGCATGGATACCTTTAAAAAGTCGTCAATATCGATCAAATTGTTCATGTATTGGATTCCAGAGGATTTATACTCCGATTTTTCGAAACCGGATGGAAATAGAATAATGCTGATTAATCTGGAAGAATTAAGTCCACCCCAGACGTACTTCACCATGACCCAGACTGTAATGCCAAGGCCGGTAGCATGGGTTCTCAGTGAAAACGACAACGGTAGCTACAACCTGGCGCCCTTTTCCTATTTTAATGCAGTTTCCAGCGATCCGCCCCTGGTAATGTTTTCCATTGGGCTGCAGGATGACGGCACATTCAAGGATACCCTTGCCAATCTCATGGTCCGCCCCGAAATGGTTGTCCATATTGCCAGCTGCAGCCAGCTGCCCGATCTCAATCTCAGCTCGGCGACCCTGCCTCCAGGGGAATCCGAGGTGACTGCGGGAAACCTCGAAACCACTGCTGTGGAAGGCTATCACCTTCCCCGCCTGACCCAGAGCAAAATCGCGTTTATGGCCAGGGTCCACAAAATTGACAAAATTGGCAACAATAACCAGCATATTGTGTTCGCAGAAATCAGCGCGATTTATGTGGCCGACGAAGCCACCGAAGTCAACGAAAAGGGGCGGTTTCAGGTAAAGGCGGATGTTGTCCAGCCCCTTGCGAGGCTGGGCGCCAGCCAGTATGCCTCGTTTGGGGAAGTTATGACACTGAAACGCCCGGCGTAAACCCCCATTGCCCCCTTTTCAGGATATCCGGGGTGCTTCCTGAGGTGGAGCATGGCTATCAATGAATGCGGTTATATCGTTGAGCATGTTGCGCCAACTGGTGTGGTCAACCGCTATCCGCATCGCATGGTTTTCGGCAAACAGGGCCAGGCTCGGAAAACCCTGTACCCCCAACGTGCGGCAATAGTCGATTTCATCACCTAGCGTCTGCGCGGTCTGCTGTGACACCAGGTCTGCCTCAAACTGAACAGCATCAAGACCGATCTCGCCAGCCACTGCTACCAGCGTGGCATCGTCTGACGGGTTGCGGGCCTCCAGGTAATACGCCTGCTGGATTGCGTCGGTCATTTTCTCATCCCATTTCATGCCCTGCTGCCTGGCGGCAATGACCCCCCTGCATGCCGGATAGGTGGATCGCCTCGGCTCGCAGTCGGTCCAGAAATCAAAGTTAAATCGGGTTCCGGGAATTCTCGCCTGTATCGTGCGCCAGGTCTGGCTCAAATACTCCCGCATTTCTACGGGCATCGGTTCACTGGAATCCGGCGCCAGTCCGCCGACTATACGCGAAACCTGGACCCCTTCGGGCAAACTGCGAACCAGTGCGTCGTAGGCCGGGCGAAATCCCCAGCACCAGCTGCACATCGGGTCATGGATGTACAGCAGGGTTGTATTTGTCGCTTCCGTTACACCGGCCATGTCACTCTCACCTTTACGTTAAGGAGCCTCTGATTAAAACTGGGCGAATCAAGTTGAAATTCGAAAGGATCAATTTCAAGGCGCGAATCGAACGTAATAGCAGGGCTATTGCGAAGATTTGCAACGCAGGAATTGATTATTTTGAACTCAAATTGATCGTTCACGTTTTGATCAGAGGTTCCTTCATATCCTGCCCGCTTCATCTTCCACCTGCGCAGTCGATAAAAGACCCGGTACAGTAAGATGACTTGTCGGACAGCAGCCACACAATGGCATTGGCAATTTCCCCGGCAGTTCCAGGACGACCAAGGGGAATGTTCAGTCTGACCCTTTCCAGCCGACCAGGTTCACCGCCCCGGGCATGAATTTCGGTATCAATGAATCCAGGCCTTACCGCATTGACACGGATTCCTTCCTTTGCTACTTCGTTGGCAAGACCGATGGTGAGCGTGTCAATGGCCCCTTTCGACGCTGCGTAGTCCACATATTCGCCCGCCGATCCCAGCCGGGAAGCAGCCGAAGAAACATTTACTATTACCCCGCCTGAGCCGCCATGGGTGGTAGACATTATTCTCACCGCCTCCCTGGCACATAGAAAACTGCCCTTGATGTTGACCGAAAAGATGCGGTCCAGCCGTGCACCATCCATAGATTCAACCCGCATTTGCTGCTCCAGGGTTCCGGCATTGTTAACCATGCCAGCGACAGCGCCGAACTCCGCCTGGGCGAATTCGAACAACCTGACCACGGCGTCTTCATCAGACACATCGGCCTGGAAACACGCGGCACTGCCGCCGAGTCCGGTGATTTCATCCCGGACCCTCTCAGCCGCGGTCCTGTTTCCCAGGTAGTTGATCACCACCTGCCATCCCTCGCTGGCGGCCAGTATTGCGGTAGCAGCCCCTATACCCCGGCTGGCACCGGTAATGACTACGGTTCGGGATTTCTTGTCGGCAGCATCTACGTTCATTTTTATCAATTACGTCATACGATCACGGTTACCCACACGGGAAAACAGTTCATTACTCATTCATAAATCAATGGTAAATTCCGCTGTGTAAACAATCAGCAAGGGGATTCGAATTTGTTAGCAATCTATCACGACACTTCAAAGTTTTCGACTGTTCTGAAGTCGTTTTTATTTCTGGCGCTTGTCAGTACATCTGCACCTGTCCTCTCCAGCGGAGAGGAAGGTGTGGTAGATAAAGCCATCGAAGCGGCGAAAACTGTTTCCACCAAATCAGGTGAAGTATGGGATGAATCAAAGGAAAGCGCTGGAGAAGCCATGGATGCAGTGGAAGATTCGGCTGTTGCGGCGGGAGAATACACTCGTGAAAAAAAGCGCCGATGCATGGGACGCCACAAAGGAAACCGGTGCGAAAGTCGCAGAGTCCGCCGGGGATACTTATGGCAAAGTCGTTGACAGCCTCTTTGGAGACAGCGACTCTGGTGCTGTGGTAGAAGACAAAAGCATCGAGTAAACGGGAAACGCCGGGAATTTGACTTTTCGATTTTGAGATTGCTGCGCGATTTGAAATTGTAATTCCAGGAAAAGCAACCGTTCAAAGTTACTGCCACGGCTTCGAAGGATTTTTCAAAGCCGGTATGGCATCATTTCGATCGCGGCCGACCATCTTTGTTGTGTTTTTTGGATATCTTTAGTATCCATGATATTCAGAACGGCGATTGCTGTGTGGAAATGGAACGTCCGGTACGGGCAGCTTCAGCGCCTGACAAATTGGCCCCCAGCCATCTCCGGGTACGCCAAACCAGTAATCGTTGTTTAAACCTCTCATTCTGATCGGCGAACGAGATTACTTTCCCATTGTGCTCTTCGAAAAACTCGATGTCCTCTTCCATCGACAACTCTTCCCTCATCGTCCAAATGCGGATACAGCGCATAAAGGAATTCAAGAAACTCCCGACGTGCCTGTGTCATCCCTTCGGGATGATTCTTCTCTTCCCTTGATTTGCCGGGTGATACTTTTAATAGACTCCCACCAGGTGACCGGGTCCCTGACTGACAGTAGCACCAGGGCGTCCGGGTACGCCTCCCACAGTTGCTTCCAGTAATAACAGGCGGGCTCATCGACGCAGGCCACATAACCCGGTAGCAAGTGCTCCCATTGCGAGGCCGACACAGATACAGATGAATCAACAGCCGTGTATTTTGGTACATCTTCAGTGAAGGACAGCCATTCGGACATCAGCTCGGGATGGGCCTTGTATTCGAGAAAATGAAAACAGGGTCCGCCCAGCAGCATTGATAGCGCTTCTTTGAGGGATGTTGTTCCGGTCCGGCCCAGGCCAGCACCAATTACTTTCAATGTCATTCTTCTTGTTCCAGGATTATCGCCGTTAAATTACCGCCAGTGGATGCCGCCATCGTTGGTCTCAATCGATCAATGCAACACTTTAGCTTTAGACTATTAAAGATGGCGTGGAGAAAATGTCATATCGATCCATCCGAATTGAAGTGGCAAGAACAATAATGCGCTCATGAATCTTCAAACACCATCTCTATGTCTCCCGTCACCGAGGTTGTGCCTGGCCGATTTCCGCGTAGGTAAACTGGAATCTGCTGCCAGGCAGTAACTAACATGGGGTCCTGGAAAAGAAGATTCTTGCTATCGGTATCGCGAATAGTTTCACAGGTATAATGGCAAATAAGTGAATAGCGAGACAATTGACAGTGGCAGTAAAAAAGCTTCCCCCCATTCTCAGTCACAAGCAGCACAACGCTTCTTCACTGTTTTCTCCTGAAAATTTAATTCGTGAAGCCAAACGTCAGAAGAATCTGGAAAGCGGTCAAATTCCCGAGATTTGTGTTTTAGACCCGGATGGCGATATCGTGCGTAACTTGCAGGCTATGGGGCGAACCCGGCCCAATCCCCATTGGGCTTGTTATCATAGCGAGCTGTACACCTACCATGAATCAGGAATTGAAATCGGCATTGTGGGTTGCGCCGTCGGAGCATCATTTGCGGTTGTTGTCGCCGAACAAATGTTTGTCTCGGGCTGCAAGTTTTTAATCAGTATTACTTCTTCCGGCCAAATCACCCAGACTCAGCAGCCCCCCTATTTTGTCTGCATCGAAAGGGCCTTACGAGATGAAGGCACAAGTTATCATTATCTCCCCCCTTCAGATTACAGTGATCAGGCAGAAAATATTGCCGCAATTTTCAAACCCGGCTTCGCAGAATTTACCATTCCGGTTTATTGGGGGTCCACCTGGACCACCGATGCCCCCTTTCGCGAAACGGCAGCGGCCATCGATTACGCCAATTCGCTAGGTGTGCTCGCCGTTGAAATGGAGGCGGCAGCTTTATATGCCTTTGCTAAAGCAAGGCAAAAAAATGTCTTGTGTTTTGCCCATGTCACTAATCAAATGGGAAACATTGAAGGCGATTTTGAAAAAGGAGAGGCCGATGGTAGCCGCGATGCTCTAAAACTTATCAACATGGTGGTTGACACCTGGTACCAGGACAAGCCTGGTTGAATTTATACCTGGGTCCACCACAGCTCAATCAACGCCCTCGTAAAAAACATGAAATTGAAACACCCGCTGAGCGATTTAACCCATGTGTTGCAGCGATCGGTTGAAATCGCATCCCAAAACAGTCATTTGCGGCAATAAAAATCTCGACTACTGAATCCGCAGTGATTGTATCCGGTTTTCCCCGATTGACGAGCCGAGGCAGGCCCGGATTATTGCGAGCCTGTCGATGCCGGCTGTTTAGAAAAATATTCCGACCAGCGGCGATTCGAATCCTTGCCGAAGAGAATTTTGCATACCTGTCGTAACCCATGGGATGCTCTGAGCTCGCTATGGGTTTTTAGCAGTTCGAGCTTGGATCGGCGCCTCAGATAGTCTTCAAGCGTAACAATCATTTCATTGTCCCGCAGATAGGGAACTTCAGCCAGGCATACCCCGGCCTCCTCGATTGCTCGTCCGGCCAAGGTGGCATCAGCCTCAATGCGGTCGAGGATGAAATGGGCATCATTGCCATACCTGCGCCACAGGCGCGTAGCCAGGGATTCCCGGGTATCTACTGCGATGACCTCGTTCAACCCCAGTTCCCGGGCCCGGCGCTGATATCGCTGCTTTTCTTTTGCCCCGGGTTCGCCGTACCAGCGACTCTTTGGCGGAGATAGCACTGTCCCCAGCTTCTCCACTGCACGGCAAATTTCTTCACCCACGTTGAGGCAGTCGGTGAGCTTTCCGCCGAACACGCTGATATAGGCGTTTTCGGCGCTGGTTTCCACCACGTGCCTGCGGGACAGATGCAGGAAATCCGTGGAGGAGTCGCTGCCCCGGGCAACCGCCAGTGGACGGACACCGCACCGTTCAGCAATTATGTCCTGCGGGATAAGGGGGGTGGCCAGGTTGAGGCGTGAGTTAATGTTGGACAGAACGAAGTTACGGTCTTCGTCGGTAACCTCGGAAAAAGGTCCAGAGACACGGCTGTCGGTGGTGCCGATACAGGTTCGGTTAGCCATTGGAATCGCGAAAAACAACCGGCCGTCATCGGCGAAAAAAGCAAGTACTCGCTTGCTGTCAGTGATCCTTGGAACCACCAGGTGGATACCCTTGGACAGGACGTGGCGGAATAGGGTTTGCACACCCGATTTTTCATTAAAGCCGTCAACGAAGGCGCCGCAGGCGTTGACGATTACCCGGGATCTGATCTGGAGCTCCGTTCCAGATTCCCCATCCCGCGCCAGGACTTCCCATTGTCCATTGGCGCGTTGACGGGCAGCCAATGCCTCCACATAGTTAACGGCAACACAACCGCTACGAATTGCCGAATGCACGAAGTTCCAGACAAAACGGGCATCATTGTCGTGCAGGCAGGCATCAGAATATTCCACCCCGCCCCTGCTGTCGACAACATTCACCACGGGTTCTGTTTCATGTATCCTGCTTGCTGACAATAGTGTCGGAAAACGGGTGAAGCCGCGGCCGAACAGCCAGTAAAGCCAGGTTCCTGCCCACAGCATGAACCTGTTGTGGCGAAAACCCCGGGACAGGGTGGTAAGAAACCGCACTTCCTTGACTGTAGAGGGAAAGCACCGCATCAATTCATTGCGGGATTTGCACAACCCGGCAACCAGTCCGAACTCGTAGTTTTCCATGTACTTGATTCCACCCCATACCAGGTTGGAAGAATGCTGGCTGGTGAAACCGGCAAAATCCCGGCACTCCACCAGGGCGACGCTCGCCCCATGGGCTGACAGCGCTGCTGCCGAAACAGCACCGTTTATTCCACCGCCAATGACCAGCACGTCAAAAGACTGAGTTACCAGGCGTTCCAGGTTTTGCTCTCTCAGTGTCACCGCTTGTCAGTTCATTGTACGTAACTTCTGAACATGGTCCGAAGACGGGCATCGGTTCTGGGGCAACCGGAAATTCCCGCCTTTGAGTCTATTGCGCAACTGGTAAAATCCGATCCCCACTATGCCTGGATACGTTGCAGCCAGTCCGCGATGGCCCGGGTAATCTCAGCGGGGGAATCTTCCTGGATAAAATGCCTGCCTGCCACCGTGACCTCCTCCTGGTTGGGCCAGGTGCGGCAGAAATCCCGGGTCGCTCCCTGGACCAGCGCACCCGGCTCGGCATTGATGAACAGTTTCGGAACATCACAGCTCGACAGCCACTTCGCGTAGTCATCGGCAATGGCCACCACGTCTTCAGGCTCGCCATCGATGGGAATTTGCCGTGGCCAGGTCAGGGTTGGGCGGCGATCTTCACCGGCTTCCAGGAACGGCCGCCGATACTCGGCCATTTCTTCGTCGCTGAGGTCACGGATTATTGACCCTGGTAATACCCTCTCGACGAATATATTTTTTTCCAGCACCATGCCCTCGCCCGCCTCGGAACGAAAGCCCTGGAATACGCCGCGGGCCAGGGCGGGAAACTCGTCCCAGCTCACAGGCCGCACGATAGCCTCCATGTAACAGATTGCTTTTACCGCATCACGGTGGCAATTAGCCCAGTGGAACCCAAGCGCCGAACCCCAGTCGTGGACCACCAGGGTGACATTGTCGGTCACGCCCAGGGCCTCAAGCACACCTTCGAAATACCCATAGTGTTCGATAAAGGTATAGCGATCCGGCCCGGAATTTTCAAGTTTTTCGGAATCACCCATACCGACCAGGTCGATGGCAATACAGCGGCCGAGGTGTTGAAGCCCCGGCATGATATTACGCCACAGGTAGGATGAAGTTGGATTGCCGTGCTGGAAAATAATGGGATCTCCTGAGCCCATTTCGACATAGGCCATATTCTTTCCGGAGATTGCAACGGTCTTTTTATCTGTCCAGGACATGATGGTTTCCATGTGGTTGAATTGAAGCGTTGAGTATACCGCCCGACTACTGTGGCTAGCGAAATCCGTTTTTAACCCACTCCTCGAAAAGCCGCGCCCGCAGTGACTGCCGATCGAGATCATCTGCCAGCACATAGTATCCGTGGGATTCCGGTATGGTACGGTCGAGCAGCTGGATCAACCTGCCCTCGCGCAGGTCTTCCTGGACCTCGAGGCGGTTACACAGTGCAATGCCACAGCCAAAGCGTGCTGCGTTCAGGGCCAGGTTGGTGCTGAAAAAATGGATCTGCCTGATATCCTCGGGAACCGCAACATCCATGTCCGAGAACCAGCGGGACCAGCTATTCTGGCTGTCAAACAGCAACGTATAAGCAACCAGGTGCTCGGGCTGGGTGACCGGAATCTTGTCATGGAGGACGCGCGGGCTGCACACCGGGAAAATCTGTGCCCGGATCAGCTCCTCGACCCGGCGTCCCTGGGCCTCCGGCCTGCCGTAACAGATGGCGATGTCTATATCCCCGGGAATCTCTTCCTGCTGGGGCTTGATTTCAACAATGCGGATTTCGATTTGCGGGTACTGGTCATGAAAATCGCTTACATTGCGGGCAACCCAGCTTGCTCCCGCGGTCTGGGTACACCCGATCACCAGGCTGCCGGACAGGCTGTCCGGGTCGAGGTGCTGGGTACCGTCGAGGATACGCTCGAAGCCTTCAATAACCGCCCTGAGCAGGCGCTGGCCCGAATCAGTCAGTTGCAGGCGATTGTTGGCGCGAATAAACAGCGGCGTACCGAGCTGGGACTCCAGCGCTCGCACCTGGTGGCTGATGGCGCCGTGAGTGACGCCCAGTTCTTCGCCGGCGCGTCCCATGTTGAGGTGGCGCCCGGTGCATTCAAAGGCCCTGAGCGCGGACAGCGGTAAAGTACGTCTGTCCAGCATAATTGTTCGCCCTTGTGAGTAATTCTCACAGAGAATACTAGAAATCATCCATTGATACGAGAAATACTATCTAATAAGGTCGGATTATATCTTTCCAGGTTCGATGGATTGCCGCCCTCCGGTGGCTGCCTGGATACTCCACTTTCCATAGCTAAAGAGAATTGAATCATGAACAAAGCTTATGAAGCAGAGGCCCTGCACGCTACTGCCAGCAATGTAGAATGGCAGGTTCGCAAGGAAGCCGCCATCGCCCGGGGCCAGGGCAATATCGCACCCGTCTATATTGACCATGCACTAAACGCCGAAATGTGGGATGTCGAAGGCAAGCGCTATATCGACTTCGGCACCGGCATCGCAGTCTGCAACACCGGCCATATGCATCCCGAAGTGAAACGGGCTGTACAGGCCCAGCTGGACCGCTTCAGCCACACCTGTTTCATGGTCACCCCCTACGATTCTGCAGTGGAACTGGCGGAAAAACTGAACCAGCTGGCGCCGGGAAACACTCCGAAGAAATCGCTGTTTGTGACCACCGGCGCCGAAGCCATCGAAAACTGCGTGAAAATCGCCAGGGCTTCAACCGGCCGTCGTGGTGTCATCGCTTTTAACGGCGGATTTCACGGCCGCACCATGATGGCTATGGGGCTGACCGGAAAAATCACCCCTTACAAAAACCTGTTCGGGCCGTTTCCGGGTGAAATATTCCATGCGCCGTTTCCGATCCCCTTTCACGGTGTTACCGAAGAAGAGTCGCTCAAAGCCATTGACAACCTGTTCAAGGTGGACATTGCGCCCCAGGATGTTGCCGCGATGGTGATCGAGCCAGTGCAGGGAGAAGGCGGGTTTTATCCCGCGCCAGAGTCATTCCTGCAATCCCTGAGGGCACTTTGCGATGAGCACGGCATCCTGCTGATCGTGGATGAAATCCAGACTGGTTTCGGACGCACCGGAAAATTCTTTGCCTGCGAGCGGGCTGGAATCGAGCCCGACCTGATGACCACCGCCAAGGGCATGGCCGGCGGATTCCCGCTGGCTGCGGTAGTAGGCAAATCCGACATCATGGACGCACCCATGTCGGGCGGCCTCGGCGGCACCTATGGCGGATCGCCCATTGGCTGCGCCGCGGCTCTTGCCGTAATCGATGTAATCGAAAAAGAAAACCTGGTGGACGCCGCCAATCATATAGGCAAATTGTTCAATAGCCGACTGGTCGATCTACAGAAAAAACACCCTTCGGTTATTGGCGAAGTTCGAACCGCCCACGGTGCCATGATGGCCATCGAACTGGTCAGGGACGGCGACGCCGACCAGCCTGATGCAGACCTGGCCAAGGCCGTGCTGGCTGCAGCCTATAAAAACGGCCTGGTGCTGCTGGCCTGCGGGGTACGCGGCAATGTCGTCCTTTTCCTGCCAGCACTGACTATCAGCGACGAACTGGCCAACGAAGGCCTGGACATTTTTGAAAGCTGCTTCGATTCGCTGACGAGCTAGCTTTCCACGGCTTTCGGATGCGGAGGGATTGGCGCTAATCCCTCCGCTATTCTGTGCAATGCGCATCCTTTTGCAGACAGAATCCTCGCTCTCTGCAATCCTCGCTTTCTGCAATCCTTCCCTGATGATTTCCACAAGCGGCGCAATCCTCCTGGACACATTCACTGGTTCATGACCCGGTAATGACCGCCACAGGGTGAAAATTTTCAATCAGGCATTCGGTCTTTTCCCGAAACCATCCCGAGCATTATCTTACTCCGGCGTTCACATTCGAGTCGGTTAGTTAACATCCCGTTATTTCGCCAGGTTTCAGGCATAATGGGGTCTGGGAGGATGTACAGCACTATTGGTAAATCGATTTGGGGGCCGTATGGGGCTATTAAATTTCCTGAAAATTCTGCTGGCGGCAATACTACTTATCGCCGGGATTTACTACATTTACAACTGGGTTGAACAAAAGGTCGGGGTAAAAGAATCCAAGATTCGATATTCCAGCGAAGAAGTGGAAGATCCTTTCGAATACGAGGAACAAATCCCACCCCTGCAGGACTGCTACCGGCATCTCGATCCTACCGTTGTCGAAATGTGTCTCGAAGCAACCGCAAAGAAAGCACGCGCTGGTGATTAACGGGTACGTAATTAAAACAGATCGATAAATTGATCAGCTAAAGCCCGCTTTGTGCAGACCCTCCACCAGCAGGGAATTGTGCTCCGACATCTTGTACAGGGTCATTTCCCCGCTAAGAACGCCTGGTATGAAATCAGGGGCAAAGGACTTAAGCTCATGCGCATGGTGAGCCGCGCCCTCGAGGTCATCGGTATAGGCACAAATGGCTGTCATCAAGGCACGTCGTATCGGTGCCTTTGGCGTCATTTGTACTGCCAGTAGCCCCCACTTTTTTGCTTCTTCGAAATCACTTTCAGCAAAACTCGCCTGTAGCAGTGCCAGGTAAATGTCTCCCAGCCATAAATCCAGGTCACGCGGACTCAGTCTCAGCGCGAGCTCTGCGTGCTCCCTGGCTTCGGTGGTCAGGCCAGCCAGGGATTCGCCCCAGGCCATAAACATGGCGTTCATGGCGAAGTTGGGATTGAGAGCAAACGCCCGGTGATAATCAGCGATAGCGGCATCAAATTCACCGCGAAAGGTATATACCATTGCACGCGCCGTGTATGCCTTTGGATTTGTGGAGTCCGCTTGAAGTAAGCGCTCGGCAGTATCCCAGGCGCGTACCAGGCTCGCATCGGGATCAGGACCCCAACGATAGAGGTATTGCATCGCGCTGGCATGTCCCTGTATCCACAGCGCGTGGGTATTTCTTGGGTCTATATCCAGGGCGGCCTGTGCTGCCTCGATAGTCTCCTCCATAAGATCCGGGCTCCCGGTACGAACCCAGTCGTAGAAAAGCGCCTGGGCTTTCAGGGACAACTCATAGGAAGTCAGGTTCGCTGCCGGCAACCTGCGACTTCGCTCCACCTCGGCAATTTCAATTTGCGGTGCAATGCTACCGACGATATTACGGGTAATCTCATCCTGGAGGTCAAACACGTCGTCTACGCTGCTGTCGTATCGCTCGGCCCAAATATGAGTCGCCATTTCCGTGTCGAGGAGCTGGGCGTTAATACGTAAACGATTCCCGGAGCGCCTGACACTGCCTTCCAGCATGTACCGCACACCAAGCTCTCGTGCTACCGTCTTGATATCTACTGATTGACCCTTGTAGGAGAATGAAGAATTCCGGGCAATCACAAACAAACCGGAGAATCGCGATAACTCCGTGATGATGTCCTCGGTTATTCCATCGCTGAAATACTCTTGCTCAGGATCACCACTCATGTTGGTGAAGGGGAGCACCGCGATCGAGGGTTTGTCGGGCAACCCCGGGAAACCCGTTTCCGATGATTTGCGGACGGACTTTTCCTGCGAATCCAGCTTTACCTTATAGGCTCGCACTGGCTCCTGGATGTTTTTAACTTGTCGCTCTCCCATGAACTCATAGCCAAGCGGCAGCTTCCTGCCAATTGCGGTTCTGACAGACTCAGAGATGCAAATGCCACCGGGCTCCGCCAGGCTCTCCAGGCGGGCCGCGACATTGACCCCATCGCCGTAGATGTCTCCCCTGTCCTCGATTACATCGCCGAGGTTGACGCCGATTCGAAACTGCACTTTACGCTCATCAGGCACATCCTGATTTCGACTTCCCAGATCGTCCTGGATAGCAACCGCAGATGACAATGCATCGACCACCGCATCAAACCGGGCGAGCACAGCATCACCCGCATAGTTCACCACCTGTCCTCGGTGGTCTTCTATGGTCCTGGAAATCAGGTCGAGATATTCACGCAAGCACCGATGGGTCACATCTTCATCTGCACCAGTCAGGCGGGAATACCCGGCTACGTCACCGTAGAGTATGGCAACGAGCTTGCGCGGCAGGCGCTCTTCCAAGGGGATGTCCTCTCTTAAGGGATGGTGATATTTCGGAACTCATCATCCAGTTTACCAGATCAGGTTCCGGTTTCTCGAAATTATGCCCCTGGTGATCATGGTCTCAAATTGAGAACTCCGGTTTCGGAAGTTTCACAATAGGGAGTCGTCAGGAGGCCCGTGTAGCGTTAACGTTAATATGCAGCGTATGATCATTCCTGAGGAGAAAAAGATCCGCAGACGCTGTTACTTATTGCGGCTGCCGGGCCAGGATAAAACTGGTCCCCGTTTCCGGATTTTCTGCGGTATCCCGGTAATCGCGGTCCGATGCCAGAAGTTGCAGATGGCGAAACGCGTGGATGAGTTCGCCGGGGCGCACCAGGTAGTCCGGATTGAAGCGCGGGTTGATGGAAAGGAAACCTGTACTGAAGGTCTTGTAGAACAGCAGCCCCCCGGGCCTGAGCCATGAAGTAATCTCCGCAAACAGTGGCCGATGCAGGAAGCGAACCACGGACACCAGGTCGAAGCTGTTGTGGGGAAATCGATAGGTTTCGAGGTCGCAGGCCATTGGGTAAACCGGTAGCGCTGCGCTCCGCGCCGTGGCCTGGCATGACCTCAGCCCATTAAGTGCACAGTCGGCAGCGATGACATCATAGCCAAGGCTGGCAATATACAGTGCATTGCGCCCGCGGCCGCTGGCCAGCTCCAGGGCAGTGCCGCAATTGTTGAGAAAATGTTCTTGGGCCGCCAGCTCTGCTTCGCCGTGGGCATCAACGGGTTGTGGTGCGTTGCCCGGGATATTTTCGTATTTACGATTCCAGCGTACTACGTCCGGGTTGGCGTCTATAACCCTATCCGGTCTGGTCAAAAGGCTGGACCTCGACCATTTCTCCAGCCTTTACCCCATCAGAATCATCGGGCAGAATTATGTAACAGTTCGCCTGGGTCATGGAGCTGAGAATGCCGGAACCCTGTTCCCCGGTGGAACTGACCACAGTTTCCCCATTGCTGTCCATGGACATGATGCCGCGCTGGTACTCCATGCGTCCCGGCTTTTTGCGCAGGTCGGCGAGTAGACGCATTTTCAGAATCATGGGCGCGGTATGCTGCTCACCGGCCAGTTGCCGGATTGCCGGTTTGAGAAATACCTGGAATGTCACCATGACAGAAACCGGGTTGCCTGGAAGACCGAAAAACACGCTATGGCCAAGCTTGCCAAATGACATCGGCCGGCCCGGCTTGATTGCCACCTTCCAGAAACTGACCTGCCCGAGGCTGGCCAGGATCTCCTTGATGTAGTCCGCATCTCCCACCGATGCACCCGCGGTGGTTATGACCAGGTCCGCCCGGCTGGCAGCTTCCTTGATGACTTCTGCAATGGCCTCCCTGTCATCTTTCACAACCCCGAGGTCGATCTGCTCCACGCCAAGATCATGCAACATGGCGTGCAGGGTGTAGCGGTTGGAATCATAGACCTCGCCAATCTCCAGCGGGGTACCCAAGGAGCGAAGCTCATCACCATTGGAAAAATAGGCCACCCGTGGCTGACGGATCACCTTCACCTCGGGCATTCCAAGCGAAGCCAGCAATCCCAGCTGGGATGCGCCGAGCCGGGTGCCCGAAGCAATTACGATATCCCCGACCCTGATGTCTTCCCCCGCGTAACGGACATTCGACCCTTTCTTCTCGCCAGCGCCGATACCAATCAGGTTTCCATCGCACTCCACCCGCTCCTGCATTACCACGCTGTCGGTCTGGTCCGGCATTACCGCGCCGGTCATGATGCGAACACATTGCATGGATCCCACCTTTCCGCTAAACGGGTCACCGGCGAAAGACGCGCCGATCATTTCAAACTGTGCAACACCCGCGCCCTGGAGGTCGTCCGCATTGAAGGCATAACCGTCCATGGCAGAATTGGTGTGATTGGGTACATTGGATGAACTCACGATATCTTGCGCGGTAACCCGGCCCAGTGCGGAACGCAGGTCCAGGGTTTCGGTTTCATCAAGCGCCACTATGGTATCGCGAATATGCGCCATGGCCTGGTCCACGGTAATCGAGGACGGGTCAAAATCACAGGATATGGGATTATCTTCCGGAATGATCTGTTCGCGCGTCATAATTTAACTATTTAGCTGTGCAGCCAAGAACACGTTCTATCCCGTTTTCCGGTTCCACTCGCCTGATTTTCCCCCGGACTTATGAACCAGCCGGATGTCCTGCATTTCCATTGCCCGGTCCACCGCCTTGCACATATCGTAAATGGTCAGGAGAGTCACCTGGACCGCTGTGAGTGCCTCCATCTCGACGCCGGTTCGCTCGGTGGTACGGACTGCTGCAGTGCACAGCACACTGGAGCTCCCGGGTTCGACTTCAAGCTCAATATTAACCCGGGTCAGCATCAGCGGATGACAAAGCGGCACAAGTTCAGAGGTTTTCTTTGCTCCCATGATTCCCGCGATGCGGGCGATTCCCAGCACATCTCCTTTCTTGTGGCCTCCGCTGCGGATAAGCTCAAGGGTTTCGGCGGACATGGTAATGCGCCCCTCAGCGACAGCCTCACGATCGGTCACATCCTTGGCGCTGACGTCCACCATGTGGACTTCGCCCTTGTCATTGAAATGGGTCAGGTCGGGTTCGTTTGCCATAATGCTGCCAGATGCAGTGTGAATAAAGTGCTATTAAACGTAATATTGTAATATTCAAGACAGTACAATGAAACAACACTAATAAACAACCCGAAAATACCCGTGCACGGCGACTCCATCCTATTGTCAATGTTCCTGATTTTTGGCGGCGCAGCCCTGCTTGCCACGATTGCCCTGTATTTGCGCCAGGCCATGATAGTTGCCTACCTGGCAGTAGGCGCACTGCTCGGTCCGTGGGGCTTCGGCCTGGTTACCGATGCAGAGCTGATCCAGGACATTGCCCGAATCGGTATAATTTTCCTGCTGTTCCTGCTCGGCCTTAACCTGTCACCCCAGAAATTGTTCCAGCTGATTCGGGAAACCACCCTGGTCACACTGTTCTGCACCCTGGTATTTGGCAGCATCGCCGGGAGCATCGGCCTGGTGTTCGGGGCATCACTGGTGGATGCCCTGATTATTGGTGTCTGCGCTTCCTTCTCCAGCACCATCGTGGGACTCAAACTGCTTCCCACCACGGTACTGCATCATCGCCGTACCGGCGAAGTGATTATCAGCGTACTGCTGCTCCAGGACCTCATTGCCATTGCCGTCATGCTGGTAATCCAGGGCTCCGGCAGCGGTGAGCTACCGCTGGTGGAAATAGGCAAGCTGTTCCTGGCACTGCCGCTACTCGGTGTGGTGGCCTGGGCTGGCCACCGCTTCGTTGTTCTGCGACTGTTTCTCAAGTTTGACCGAATCCAGGAATACGTCTTCCTGCTCACCATTGGCTGGTGCCTGGGCCTGGCCCAGCTGGCGGAATCCATCGGCTTGTCTTACGAAATCGGCGCATTTGCTGCCGGGGTGGCCATCGCTACCAGCCCCATGGCGTTGCACATAGCAGAAAGCTTCAAGCCGTTGCGGGATTTCTTCCTGGTGATGTTCTTCTTCGGCCTCGGTGCCGGCTTCGACCTGTCTGCTGCCGCCGGGGTCATCCTGCCCGCCGCCCTGATTGCCGGAAGCCTGCTGCTGATCAAGCCCGTGGTGTTTCGTTACCTGCTGGTGCGGCAGTCAGAGACAGAGAAACTGGCCTGGGAAACCGGCGTGCGGCTGGGCCAGCTCAGTGAATTTTCCCTGTTAATCGTTTTCGTCGCCAAACAGAACGCGATAATCACGCCCGAAACTTTCTATATCGTCCAGCTCGCAACTATCATTACCTTTATCGTATCGGTGTACTGGATAGTAGCGAAGTACCCGACACCCATCGCCGTCGACGATGCGCTGCGGCGGGACTAGCGTTGAGAGCTGACCGCACCGACCGCTATGAGTAAATTGGATCCCGGTAACCACGATATCCTCAATATACACATGGGCTTCAGAATAATTGCGAAAGAATCTGCCAACTCTTGTCCACCTTTGACTGATCGTAGCAATCCTGCGTTGTTATGCACCCTGGTCAACTTAATTACTGCTCACCCACCACTATATTACTGAAGGTGCTGTTGGCAGTGTTTCTCCGCTTGTTTTTCTGTATAAAAAACAGGTAGCTCCTGTTGCCTGTGTAAAATTGACCTATCGGTATCACATAATGGCGAGTTCCGTCTGATGTGTTGTAATTATTGAAGTTAGATATCCCATAGCTTTGGTGACCAAACAGCTGGAACGTGTTGCTCTCATCTTCATTCAGATTGGTGTCCAGCCCTATTCCGTGTCTATCCCCTTCCATCGTGCTGCTGAAATCAAATTCTAATATCGTATTCGAGGTTACTGTGTAGGGAAAATCTATGTACAGCCACTTATGATCTGTCATCGTCAGTGACAACCCGCCACTTCCTATGGAATAGCTGCCAGAGTTATTCTGGCCCGAATAGTTTTGTGGGGCGCTGGTGTCGGAATTGCCGACGTTTGTCAATTTCAACAC
>PVMK01122925.1_pt1 | contig 39258 bp, 36 predicted proteins | sample 1853481 | NCBI WGS metagenome assembly PVMK01 (sample SAMN08533507, study PRJNA380276) | Marine sediment metagenome, whole genome shotgun sequencing project.
TGAGCTAACTCCGATGGAGCTAACTCGCCGGGAGCTAACTCAGTAGGCGCTTTAGGCGAAGCCTGCATACATGCCATCCATGGCAATAATGGCAAGGAACTTATAGTTCGAAAATCAATGAATGTTGGCAGCGAAAAGGTTAAGGTATAATTTTTCTTTACCGGTACCTATGCATCCTGATCAATGGCGGGATCGATGGAAACAAAACCGAATTGGTTTCCACGAGCCCACGGTCAATCCCTATCTTTGCCGATATCTGCCCGAATTTAACCTGAACCCGGGCGATACAATATTTCTACCCCTTTGTGGCAAGGCCCACGATATCGCCTGGCTTGCGCAGCAGGGGTTTAATGTTGTCGGCATAGAACTTTCTGAAATCGCAATCGTGTCGTTTTTTTCCGAACACAGTCTGGAATACCAGCAATCCGAATCTGATCGTTTCATACTGCGTAAAAGTGGCAATATCAGCCTGGTTCAGGGTGATTATTTTGATCTACAGCCGCAGGATTTATCGACCTGTAAAATGGTTTTTGACAGGGCTTCGTTGATCGCGATCGATGCGGCTAACCGGGGTCGATACTGTGATCATATGCTATCTATCATTCCACAAATCACCGGCCAGCTTTTAATCACTCTGGATTACGAACGGCTCAAATGAAAGGTCCGCCATTTGCTGTTCCTGAAACGGAGGTCGGCCATTACTATGAATCTGAATATTCCATCAACAGGCTGGAACAAAATGATGTGCTCGATGAGAGGCCACGCTGGCGCGAACAGGGTTTAACAGCCCTGAACGAAACAGTGTATCGACTGGACGGCAAAAAACTGTGAGGTACCAGGGCAACTTGCACAAAATGCATAGCCGACACGAAGAAACGGTGCTTTATGAGCTCGAGCTATCGGGGCAAATCCTGCGGTTAAATGACTGGCTGGGTAAAAATATTACGATCGAATATTTACACCAGATCGAATGCATCCATTGCGGGCGCAAGATTAACAAAAGTTTCAATCAGGGTTATTGTTATCCCTGTTTTAGCAACCTGGCTCAATGCGATATTTGTATCATGTCACCAGAGAAATGCCATTTCCACCTCGGCACCTGCCGTGAACCCGAGTGGGGTTTGTCGCATTGCATGAAACCGCATATTGTTTACCTGTCAAATACATCCGGTGCCAAGGTTGGTATTACCCGCGAAAGCCAGCTCCCGACCCGTTGGATTGATCAGGGAGCATTACAAGCCTTGCCGATATTGCGAGTATCGAAACGTTATTATTCAGGGCTGGTTGAAACAGCGTTTAAAAAACATCTGAGTGACAGAACCAATTGGCGAACCATGTTGAAAAACGAGGTTGAGCCGGTGGACCTGTACCAGATATTTGATTCCTGCTGGCCCCTGGTGGCGGCTGAACTCGACGATGAAGTGACTGATGATATTGAAATTATCGCTAGCAAGGACGGCAACCAGGATTTTCACTATCCGGCACGACGATATCCGAGCAAAATTGTCAGTTTTAACCTGGATAAAACCCCGAAACTGGAAGGTCAACTGGACGCGATCAAGGGACAATACCTGATACTGGATAACGGGGTTATCAATATTCGCAAGTATGCCGGTTACCTGGTTAGTATCGCCGTGACATGAACGAGACCGCATCGACCCGGTAAATTGGAACCCGCCGTGTTTTGTCAGAGCTTCACTTGTGCGGCTTCGCGCACCAGTTTCGGCCCCCGAAAAATGAGGCCCGAAAACAACTGTACCAGGCTTGCACCGAGTTGCAGACGCAGTTGAACTTCTCCCGCGGTCATAATGCCGCCAACCGATATAATCGGGATGTCATCCTGCAGGACCCGATAAAACTGATCAAGCACATCTCGCGATTTTTGGCAAAGCGCCTCACCACTTAAACCACCCACTTCGCTCGCATTCGGGTGACCCTGGACCAGGGAGCGATCCAGTGTCGTATTGGTTGCGATCAAAGCATCGATGTGATGTTTTCTAAGTAAATCTGCTATTGCCGGAATTTCCTCGTGATCCAGATCGGGGGCAATTTTCAATGCAATCGGCCGATTGAACTGGTATTGATCCTGTAGCGACTTTCGAGTTTCGTCAATCTCGTGCAACATTTCATCAAGCGCGGATTCGGCTTGCAAGCCACGCAATCCTGGTGTATTCGGCGATGAAATATTGACGCTAATATAATCGGCCTGCGCATAAACTTTTTGCAGACAAATTCGATAATCAGATAATGCGTTTTCAACCGGGGTATGCAGGTTCTTACCGATATTTACCCCCAGCACATATGATCTGGGTGGCTCGGGTAATTGTTGCAACAGGTAGTCGACCCCTTTGTTGTTAAACCCCATACGATTAATAAGACTTCGATGGCGAATCAATCTGAATAGCCGGGGCTTTGCATTGCCCTCCTGTGCCAGGGGAGTCACGGTTCCAACCTCGATAAAACCGAATCCGAGCGTCGATAATCCAGGTAAATAATCGGCATTCTTGTCGAGCCCGGCTGCAAGTCCCACCGGATTTGGGAAATCTATCCCCATCACTTTTACCGGGTTTTTGATTCTAGTCTTTGGCAGCAATGCGCTGAATTCGTTTAACAGCTCCAGGCTGATCTCGTGTGCCAGCTCGGTATCTACTGAAAACAGGATGGGTTTTATTAGGTTATATAGCATTAGTAAGTTGAAACCAGGGACTTCAATTCAGCATAGTGATTCACGTCCTGCAGCGTATCAATATCTCTGATCGTTTCAAGTACCGACACCCGGTAATCCAGGGTACGTGCGTTACGCAGGGTTTGTTCGAAAACACGGCTGCCACCCCATTCGACTCCGCTGAATAGTTGAGGGTCTATCTTGCGACAGGCAATCAGTGCAAAACCACCGTCGAGCGTGGGCAATAACACGATATCGTGATTACCGAGTGCATCGATTGCCTGCCGAAAATGGTCAACGGTCATATCCAGGCAATCCGTCCCAATCAGAATAACTTTTCTAAAGCCCGATTCAGACCGTTCCAATGATTCGTCTATTGCCCGTAACATGCGGGATCCGAGGCCGGCTCCGCGCTGCAATTGGTAAGCCTCGCCATGAAATATCGTGTCGATTGAATCTTCGCTAAGCCATATCTGGTAATCGAAGTCCGATTGTCGCACCAGGTTTAAGGTGTAACCGAGGCAATAACGATAAATATCAGTTGCCACCGATACGCCCAGGTCGGCTATCAGCCGGGTTTTGACATTGCCTTCAACCGGTGGTTTGGCGAAGATCTGGATTAATGCCATGGCTTTATCAGGGTCCCTGGTATATTCGGTGCAGTCGGTTCGGGCTTATTCCCAGCCAATAGGCAAGTCTAAGCCCCCACATCAGTAAAACGGTTTTGATGATACCCTGTTGTTCCCAACGCCGACTCGAGGTAATGACCGGATACTGACCGATACTGGGTTCCGATATCTTTCGGGCTCGCTTGCTGATTGCAATATCTTCCATGATAGGAATATCCGGATAGCCTTTCAGAGCCTGAAAAAAAGTCCTGCTAAAGTATAGGGCCTGATCGCCGGTTGCTACCCGGCTGATGCGGGAACGCAAATTGATCGTGCGCTCGATCACGCGCAACAACCAGTGTTGGCCGCTCAGTTTGACGGGGAAAAACCCCCATTTTAGCGAACCCTGTACCTGATTTAGCCAGTTATCGGGCAGGCAGCTGTCAGCATGTAGAAATAACAGAAAATCGCCATTCGCATGGCGGCTGGCAGAATTCATTTGCTTCGACCTGCCAATATCGCTGCTGAGGATTCTACAGGGATAACTCTTTGCGATATCCAGGGTGTTGTCGGTGCTACCTCCATCGCAGAGGATAACTTCGATTTCAGAGTTTTCCGGCAATTTATCGAACAGTTTTTTTAAGCTAAGCTCCAGTTGAGATGCTTCATTGAATACTGGAATAATGATGCTGACTGATCGACCGGTGGTTTCAGGCAAGTGCTCCTCCGCAGCTACTACCCTGTCCCGCGGTGCAGCCGTAACAATGATCGGCAATGCGCACCGGGATATTGAGCAGGTCCTGTTCCAGCACATCGCGAATGTGCAGTGGATCTCTGGTTTGAGGGTTCCTGATATTCATATTTAGCATTTGATTAAAATCACAATCATAGACAAACCCCTGCCAATCGACACTTAGCTGATTCTTGCACATTAAGCCGGATAGATTGTTTGAACTGAACGAATCCTTTAGCAGGGTCATGTAGTCCTCGAATTCATTCCTTGATATCAAAGTGCTACCAAAGCGGGCGATCGGCATATTGGTAATAGTAAAAAGTGCATCGAATTTTATGCCATATTTGTCGTTTAAAAATTTCTGGTAGTCACCAAGTAGTGATTCCTGTGACGGCGGCAGGTAAGGTCCGATTGGATTGTATACCAGGGTAATGGTCAGCTTACTGCCTTCCTGGCTGTATCCAAGGCCATTCAGAATCTGAAGCGCCTCGATACTTTTCTGATAAACTCCCTTGCCTCTTTGCGCATCGACATTTTCTTCCATATAGCAGGGAAGTGAAGCGACGATCTGAACTCCATTATTGGCTAGAAAGCGGGCCATGTCCTCGAACCCGGGCTCGAGCAATATGGTCAGATTACAACGGTCAATAATCGTCACGTCGAGCTTTCGGGCTTCAGTCACAAGTTGTTTGAACATCGGATTCATTTCCGGCGCACCGCCGGTCAGGTCCAGGGTATGTATGGATGGCCGTTCGAGAATTCTTAACAGGTAGCCAATATTATCACCGACCATTAACTCCTTACGGTTTGGTCCCGCGGCAACGTGGCAATGCAGGCAGGTTTGATTGCATAGATAGCCGAGATTTACCTGCAATATTTCGATTTCGTTACGATTGACCGGGGGGAAATTGGTGTTTTTCAAAAGTGGCCAGGTATCTTTCATAGGGTATCTTGGGATTTGACTAGTTCGGAAATCAGAGCTCAGCTGTAGACTCGAAATATAACACAGAGTTCAAGCCCTATTTCCTCATGCAATGGAGTGTTGTCAGTCCCGTCTGAAAGGGATCATTATAATCCGGTCGATACGCCTGTCTTCCGGTTCGCGCATCATCTCCAGCCCGATCGGCATGGTCTGGTCATCGTTTGACGCCTGGAAGGTATAACTGTGAAACAGTCGATCCCAACAGGACAGGAAAAAACCATAATTGCTATTGTGTTCGTCAGCCAGCGTGGAATGGTGGATGCGATGCATTTCGGGTGTGACTATCAGCCCGCGGGTAACTGGTTCGATGCTCTTTGGCAGATTAATATTGGAATGGTTAAATAGAGAGGACCCACTGAGAATAATTTCGAATAACATGACTCCGATTGCCGGAGCACCGAGCAAAACTATCACTAACATTTTATACAGCATTGAAATTATCATCTCGATCGGATGAAACCTTAACCCTGTAGTCAAATCGAAGTCGGTATCGATATGATGGGTGCGATGAATGCGCCAGAACCAGACCCAGCGATGCGCAACACGGTGTTGTCCATAAATCGCGAGATCGAGCAGGGCAATGGACACTGGGATCGAAATCCAGGGATCGAGTGAGAAGACATTCATAAGTCCGACGCCTTCGCCAGCGGCCCATAACGCAATTCCGACTGCTGCTATCGGAAATACGAGTTTCAAAATTACCGAGTTAATAATAATCAGCAATAGCTGGTGTGGCCAGCGCTGTAATTTGGTAAAGCGTAGTCGTCGGTAGGGCGCGATCAGTTCCCAAACCGCCATTACTGCGAAGACGGATATAAATGCAACCAGCCTGATTTGTGTTTCGTTTTCTATTAACATGACAGGGCGGTCATTCCTCTCACCGGAGACCAAAGATAGAAAAGAATCGATTATACAACTACGCACGGCTTGGAGTAGGCGTAATCGTGACCCACCGGGAAAAAGTCTTGCTTGGCAAACGCATAGTGGCCGACCAGGAATTTGTATGGCAGCTACCCGGGGGCTGGATTGAGTTGGGTGAATCCCCCGAGCAAACCGCCAGACGCGAAGTGACGGAAGAAACCGGTCTCGGAATTGACGAGCTCAGATTCGTCGGTCTGACCAATAATATATTTCCAGATCAAAACCACTCAATCTCACTTTATTTCGAGGCAGAATGTTCGAATCCGGAACAAATAGATAATCGTGAGTCTGACAGATGTGAACAGTGGATTTGGATGCAATGGCAGGAATTACAAAATAATCTATATTTACCACTACAATTACTAAAGGATACGGATTACCGACCGTGTTTAGCCGACCAATGCGGGGTACATGTCTCCTTCTAAACGAAGTGAGTACTTAAAAGGGGTGTGGTGAGTAAATTAGAATCCAGGCAATCCTTGGATTAATTATACCACGGTTGTCATAGCGTATTTTTCAGGAATCAAACTGATAGATGAGTGTTGAATTTGAAATAGCAAGCGATCAGATCGATGGTGCGAGGGACTATCAGGAAGACGCTTACATGATCAGTCAGCTGGGTGACACCGAATCAGGCGAATCCTGTGCACTGGTGGTAATGGCCGATGGCATGGGAGGCCATGCGGCCGGCAACGTCGCCAGCAACATGGTGATTGCAACTTTCAATAAAACATTCCAGTCCAACTTTCCAACCGAGAAGATAGCCGAGTCATTAACCGAGAGCCTGAATCGGTCTAACGATCAGATAAGCGCATCAGTCAAGGAAACACCTGCCTTGCAGGGTATGGGCTGCACGATGGTGTCGGCCTACCTGCAGGATAATAAATTGTATTGGGTCAGTGTTGGTGATAGCCACCTTTACCTCATCAGGGATCGGGAATTAACCAAGTATAATGCCGATCATAGCTATGGCGCTTATCTCGATAATATGAAACAGCAGGGTGTGGATATTGATGAGCAGACAGGCATGTCCCGGAACATGCTGATGAGCGCGATGACTGGTGAGGAAATCAGTAGTATTGATGTTTCCGAGGAACCGATCGAACTGAAACCGGGGGACCGAATCATGGTGGCCAGCGACGGGCTCGACACGCTTGGCACTGGTGCAATCATTCAATACTCGTCCTGGTCGGATAACGCAAAGGAGTGTGTATACTCGTTACTCAAGGCTGTCGAAGACGCAAATAAAACAAATCAGGACAACACAACCCTGATTGTAATAGACGTAAAGGAACGAGAAAAGCACGAAGAAATAGTGATATCTGCTTCCGATACCAAAATTCAGGATTCAGGATTTGCCGATGTAAGCATACCCGAGCAGTCGAGAGAACCGCGTTCCTACAAGGGAATGATCTGGATGGTAATTATTATATTACTGGGTGGCGGTGGCTTCTTTGCCTGGCAACAAGGACTGGTTGAGCAGGTAGAGGATACCTTAAAGCAGGCTGGAGAAAAGGTTCAGGATCTGGTTAAAGCTCAAATGCCTGACAAAACAGAAACCGCCCCCGTTACGAGTGGTGTCCAGGAAATTGAGAAAAAGCCTGAACTAATAATTATAGAAACAAAACCCAAAGTCGAGATTGTAAAAAAGGGTAATGCCTTCAAAGATAAACTAAAATCAGGTGGTAAGGGTCCTGTGATGATTCGGGTGGCGGGTGGTGAATTTCGTATGGGCGGTACCATTGGGGCGGATGAAGTGCCGAAACATACGGTTAGAATCAGATCTTTCATGGTATCGGTTTACGAAGTCACCTATGCCGAATACGACAGGTTCGCGAAAGCTACCAAACGTAATTTGCCCGACAACTCGGGTTGGGACCGAAAATCACATCCGGTCAACAATGTATCCTGGGATGATGCACTCGCATACACGCGCTGGCTGACTAAACAGACCGGAAAAAAATACCGCCTGTTATCAGAAGCAGAGTGGGAATATGTCGCCCGCGCCGGCACTACCACACCTTACTGGTGGGGCAGCTCCGCGGGTTCCGGCAATGCGCACTGTTTCGATTGCAAAACTGAATTTAGCACGGCTAAGCCCGCGAAAATTGGCACCTATAGATCGAATCGATTTGGCCTATACGATACTGCGGGTAATGTATTCGAATGGGTGCATGACTGTTTTCACCGCAACTATAAGGATGCGCCAACTGATGGCTCGGTCTGGCAGGGAGGTGACTGCAAGGTCCGCGTAGTGAGAGGCGGTGCCTACCGCAGTCCGTCAAATTCTATGCGTGCTGAAAATCGGGATAAATTTCTGAGTTCTCGTGGGCAATATAATGTCGGCATTCGACTGGCACGTAATCTGTAAAGAACTGAGCTCGAGCGAGCCTGTTACTGCTAAAGCAATAATATCCTGAACCCTGCCGTATGTCCGGCAGCGCTGGATTACAGTGCAATAACATGGATAATCGGGGGATTAAATCACGACTGGTGCAATATGCAGGTTGACAGGCGGATGCCTTGATAGTTGACTGGAGTCAGATCGATACCGTCCTGCTCGATATGGACGGCACCCTACTTGACCTTCATTTTGATAGTTACTTCTGGCAAGAGTACCTGCCATTGCGCTACGCCGAAATTAATTTAATAGATCCTCAGCAGGCTAAACAGAGTATCAACCATCAAACCCGGTCGATAGCAGGTACCCTGGAATGGTATTCGACCGATTACTGGAGTCGGGTACTAGGGGTCGATGTTATTGAATTAAAAAAGGAAATTGCTCACATGGTCGCAACTCGACCTCATTGCGAAGATTTCCTCGATGCGTTGCGAAGTGCCGGAAAGGAGGTAGTTATGGTAACCAATGCCCATCAGGATAGCCTCGAACTCAAAATGGCCCAAACTGGTATCGCGAATAAATTTGATCGGTTGATCACTGTTCATGAATTTTCGCTACCCAAAGAAACCCAGGGTTGCTGGCCGGAAGTTCACAAGCGCCATCCATTTGCAAGCAATCGAACATTGTTGATTGACGATAATTTGAAGGCCCTGCAGTCTGCGCTTGATTTTGGCATTGGCCAGGTCCTGGCTATCCAGCAGCCAAATTCAATGGCCCCGGCGGTAAATGTTATGCCTTATTTAGCGATCCATTCGTTTCAGGAGATAATGCCGGTCAGGGAATCATGGCCAGGGGAAGATTACCCATAACAATACAGTCGGAAATATCGAGAAGCATATGAATCATCAAACCCAGGCCGACTATCCTGGTTTTTTTATGCAATAACATAAGACCGTAAAATCCGATGGCAATGTGACTGTGCAGGGGATGAAATCCAATGCCGCATCGAGAAGGGTCGTATATCGGTGACGCCAGCAGATGATCCAGATCAACCAGCATGGTCGAAACCAGAATCAGAAACACCCTGTATTTTTTTTCCGGGAAAAACCGGATTGCTACCAGTGCAGGTACTAGAAGGTGCAGTGCGATATGCAGCATGGCCTGATCAATCAAATACCAAGGGAACCTCTGATCAATTATATTATATCTCTGCGGGTTCTGAAACGTACAGATACAAGACGCGCTTCGCAGCAAATGGCCTGAGTCCTTTGTAAGAAGTGCACCAAAGTAGGCGCTTTAGGCGACGCAGTATATGTGCGTTTCAGAGCCCGCCCTACGGGGCTCACGGGCTGATCCGCACTCTGCGTCGCTAGTGCGCCTACTTTTGGTACAACTTTTCACCAGGCCGACGCATGCATTAAAAGTTGCGCCTTGATTGCGAATCAGCCTGTGAGCCAGAGACATAACATAATTGATCAGAGGCTCCCAAGGTTAAATCTACATGTGATTCCATTGCGTTGACCTTTACAATACTACCTCTCGCACCTGACGATGGATTAAAAACGATGACCACATCAATGCATGAACTACCTGAACTCGACGGTGGATGCCTGTGTGGGCAGGTGCGTTTTCGAATCACCGGTCCGAGGCGGGATATCATCAACTGTCACTGCCGGAACTGTCGGCGTACCCATGGGCATGTCTCAGCCTATACTTCGGTGGACAAAAATAATCTGTCGTTGATCAAACAGCAAAGCCTGAAATGGTATCATGATCGCTCACCCGGCACCTATCGCGGTTTTTGTAGCGAGTGCGGGTCAAGTCTGTTTTGGGATGCCAGGGACGAGAAAAATAAAATGGCTGTCTCGGCCGGCACTCTGGATGCCTGTCATGGGCTCAAAACAATCGGCCACGTGTACGTGCGTGAAGCCGGTGATTATTATGAAATTAGCGATAATTTACCGCAGTTTGAGGGCTCGAACGCGGGCAAACTTGAGACCAGCTAATCAATATCCACCGGATGATAGTTTCCCTTTGAAACTTTTATACTGGTAGAATTCCTCCAGCCATTTATTGTTGAATAACCTGACTGCTATTAAATTATATTGAAACCCGCAAAATACGATCCTCTAAATCGATCGATTGGCCATGTGCTTGAAATTATTGGTGAAGGCTGGGCTATTCTGATCATTCGCGAAGCTTATTTTGGCACACGGCGATTCGAGGAATTTCAGCGACAGCTTGGAATCGCGCGTAACATATTGACCACGCGCCTTAAAAAACTGTGCCAAAACGAGATACTGGATCGCGTGCCTATCAAGGCAGGGGCAAAAAGACACGAATATGTATTGACTACTAAAGGCAAGGACCTGATGCCACTGTTGATCGCGTTGACCCAGTGGGGTGACCAGTGGATATTTGGCGAGCACGCCGAACCAGTCATATTTATGGACAGGGAAAACCACCAACCGATCGCAAAGATAAATGTTTATTCCTCAAAGGGAAAACCATTAAGGCCAAGAGACATAGTGGTGGCTGCTGGACCCGGTGCAAGTGTCGAGGCAAAAAAACGTATTGAAGAGTTAAACCGGATGATTGAATCTAACGACTGATTACTGGCGAACGGTCATAAATTGTATCCACCTGTAGGCCATATCGAAATAATATAGTCGTATAATTTCCGGATGCGCTCGAAACTGCATGCGAAATGGTTACTGCTATACTCAGATGATTATTTTAAATTTGTCTGATAAAGATTAACTTGAAGTATGGATGATTCCAGCAAACAACAATTAAAATGCCCTGTCGGCGAGTCAGTATGTCTGTGGCTCGATGAAATCGAGAAGCTACGATCGCAAGTTGGTGAGCTGACCAAATTAGTGTCTACCGACGCGCTTACCGGGCTTTACAATTATCGGCATTTCAAAGAACTGTTGCAGACGGAAATGGATCGATCGAAGCGGAGTGGGATCCCAACAACCCTGGTAAAGGTCGATCTTGATCATTTTAAAAAACTCAATGATACACATGGACATGAAGCAGGTAACCTGGTGCTTAAGCATGTCGCGAGAGTTATCGACAATGAAGTCAGAACTACGGATTGTGTATGTCGGAACGACGGGGATGAATTTGCGATAATCTTTCCGGAGACACATCTTAACCTGGCGGTAAAAGTGGCTGATCGAATCCGCGAAATAATTGCATCCTCTCCTGTGGTGCACGATAAGGGTGAATACAATATTACCGCAAGCATGGGTGCCAGTGTTTATTTGAAAACCAGTATTATTGATTATGATACATTCGTCGATTCTGTGGACGAGTTTCTCGACGAGGCCAGGCAATCAGGAGGCAACTGTATCTGTCATATCGACTATGCCGACTTGCATAAAGTTACTGAAATTGGCTATGACAAACGCTTGATGTTATCTGGGGAAGACTAGTACTCCTTCAATGAGATATCTTAGGATGCAGAGCGGGCCTGTCCTTTGACCGTATCACCTTAATTACTGGCTACAATTCAAATACCGGGAGCTTTTTGTCGACCAGCTGGTTTTTTAATACAATATATTTTGGCATGCCGTACTCGTCATATTGCGGGTAAGACTCCCCCGCTATTAGCGGATACAGGTAATCTCTGCAAGCGTCGGTAATACCAAATCCATTGTCGGAAATAAAATCGAGCGGCATCATTTTTTCGACGTTAGCCACTTCAGAAAGTGCGACACTGCCAATTTTCCATTGATATGGCTTGTTCGAGACGCGATCAATAGTTGTCATAATCGCGTTTTTGCCATCTAGAGCCATTTCGACACTAGCCCTGCCCAACGCGTATGCCTGTTCGACATCGGTTGCCGACGCCAGATGGCGTGCGGCACGTTGCAGGTAGTCAGCAACTGCCCAATGAATTTTATGACCCAGGGCGTGTTTGATCAGGTTGGCAACCACAGGTGCGACACCACCAAGCTGAGCATGGCCAAAAGAATCTCGCGAACCCTGCTCGGCGAGAAATTTACCATCGGCATATCGCGCTCCTTCGGAAACCACGACCGTACAGTAACCATGTTCCTCGACCTTGTTTTTCACCGCTTCAACAAAGCGATCGTGGTCAAAATTAATTTCGGGCAGGAGTAACACGACAGGGACGCCATAATCTTCAATCAAGCCACCTGCGGCGGTAATCCAGCCTGCATGTCGCCCCATAACCTCGAGCACGAAAACCTTGGTGGAAGTTCTGGCCATCGATCGCACATCAAACGAAGCCTCGAGCGCAGACACGGCAATATACTTTGCGACCGAGCCAAATCCAGGGCAGTTGTCGGTGACAGGGAGGTCGTTATCCACGGTTTTCGGGATGTGAATTGCCTGCACTGGATAACCCATTTTTTCGGATAACTGCGAAACCTTGTAGCAGGTATCGGCCGAATCGCCACCACCGTTATAAAAGAAATAGCCTATATCATGTGCCTGGAATACAGCTATCAGGCGCTCGTATTCGTGTTTGTTTTCCTCGAGACTCTTTAGTTTGAAACGACAGGAGCCGAAAGCGCCGGACGGGGTATTCCTGAGAGCCGCGATATCGGCATCTGATTCCAGACTAGTGTCGATCAATTCCTCACTGAGAGCGCCGATAATTCCGTTGTTACCTGCGAATAGTTTGGTAATTCGATTTTTATTTTGCCGGCAGGTTTCGATAACGCCGCAGGCCGAGGCATTGATGACCGAGGTAACGCCCCCGGATTGAGCGTAAAATGCGTTTTTTGGATTCATAGATAAAATTCCGCTAGGGAGGAAATTTTATATGAATAATAATAAAAGTGGAAACGCTGGATTTCCCACACCCGGGCTTTCAGTACTGCGTAGCTAGTCAAAGCTTAAGCGTGCGAGTCGATTCATTTTCAGCACAGGATAAGGGCGATTCAATAAAACCCCCGCCAATACGGCCTGCCAGCCGGAATCTCGTGATTGCGACTCGCTGTAAGATTCCTGCTAGGTGGGCGGCATCGCGCCAGGAATGACGCATTAACCCAGTAGCGGTGCGATTACCAGGCTGACGATGGCCATGACATTGATCAGGATGTTCATCGAAGGACCCGAGGTATCCTTGAATGGATCTCCTACTGTATCGCCGACTACGACTGCAGTATGTACCTCTGAACCCTTGCCGCCCAGGTTGCCCTTTTCAACATATTTTTTCGCGTTGTCCCAGGCACCACCGGCGTTTGCCATCATCAACGCCATCAGCACACAACACAGCAGGGCGCCCGAAAGCATGCCGCCGAGTGCTTCGGCGCCAATCAGAAATCCGACCAGTGGTGGAGCACTAACTGCGATAAATCCCGGCAGGATCATCTTCTTCAGGGCCGCCGTGGTGGCTATATCGATGCATCGCGCGGTATCCGGTTGGGCCTTGCCTTCCAGCAAGCCTTCTATTTCACGGAATTGTCGGCGTATTTCCTTAATCATCTCGAAAGCGGCATCGCCAACCGCGGTCATTGTTATAGAAGCGATCACAAACGGGATTACGCCACCGATGAAAAGACCGATCAAAACATCCGGGTTATTCAGTTCGAGTGCAAAGTCTGGTATTTTGGCTGAAACTGTCTCGATATAAGCGGTGATGATTGCAAGGGCTGCCAGTGCAGCTGCACCGATCGCAAATCCTTTACCGATAGCAGCCGTAGTATTACCGAGTTCATCCAGCGAATCGGTGATCTTGCGCGTTTCTTCGCCGAGCCCAGCCATTTCGGCGATACCACCGGCGTTGTCCGCGACCGGACCATAAGCGTCAATTGCCATGGTAATGCCAACGGTCGCGAGCATGCCTACCGCAGCAATTCCCACGCCATACAGGCCGGCATAATGGCTCGAGGTAGCGATAATGGCGGTTATAGTCAAAACAGGAATGGCTACCGACTGCATGCCGAGTGCGAGGCCGCTAATCATCACAGTCGCAGGCCCGGTCTCACCCGCTTTGGCGATGTGCTGAACTGGTTTTCCAGCGGTATAATATTCGGTCACCAGACCAATAACGATTCCACCGACTGCACCAGAGACCACCGCTATCCAGATTCCGGAACTTAATTCGAGCAGCGAAATAAGGAAATAAGCGGCGCCAATAAATAGTATCGATGAGCCCATGGTACCCATGCGTAGGGCTTTTTCGGGCGATTTGGCAGAATTCGTCTTAACTATATAAATACCGCCGATCGAGCAAAGCAATCCCAGTGACGCAAGTGCCAGCGGCAGGAACATCAGATCCCCGCGGTTGCCCATACCTGTCATCGCGGCGGCGGTTAGCGTTGATGCGATGGCAATAGTTGCAATCATCGACCCGCAATAAGATTCAAAGATGTCGGATCCCATGCCGGCAACGTCGCCAACATTGTCACCAACGTTGTCTGCAATTACACCAGGATTGCGAGGATCATCTTCCGGGATACCGGCTTCAATTTTTCCTACCAGGTCAGCACCGATGTCTGCGCTCTTGGTAAAGATTCCGCCACCGACACGTGAGAACAGTGCAACTACCGAAGCGCCCATCGCGAATCCATGGATGGCATGCAATGTTTCAGGATTATCGGCGAACATATAATAAACCACGCCCAGCCCTAACAAACCGAGTGCCGCGACCGAGAGGCCCATGATCGAGCCGCCGAAGAAGGCGACCGTGAGCGCTTCCGCCGGGCCCTCATTGTGCGCCGCGGTGGTGGTGCGCACATTGGCACGCGTAGCAGTGTTCATGCCGATATAACCGGCGGTAGCCGATGCCAGGGCGCCCAGCAGAAAACAAAGTGCAGTTTGCCAGCCCAGAAAATAATATAGCAATACAATCAAAACGCCGGCGAATATCGACAGCATCTTGTATTCGCGTTTCATGAAAACCATTGCGCCGAGGTGTATCTGATTACCAATCTCGATAACCTTTCCTTCACCCTCCGGGTATTTTTTTACCTGTTCATAGGTATATTTGGCAGCAAACAGCCCCAAAACACCGATGGCCGGTGGTAACAGCGTACTAATTTCCATACTTATCCCCATTTAAATGGACGTTAACTAACAATTAACATCTGCCCCGGATTCGGGGCCAAAAAATTTTCGTGCATGATATGGTTTTTTTAGCACGGGTTCAAAACCTCTTTACACATAAATAACGCTAATCCACTAAAAAAAGGCAGTTTCAGCGCTTATCGATGCTATCCAACTAAAATATGAACCGTTACACTATGCATCGCTAAAGTTCGATGGTTTAATCGAGTGCCCATCCTTGTTCGCAGATATATAGATATCCTTTGTTTAGCAAACCCCACAACCCCTGACACGCAGTAGATGTCCAGACGAGTACATTTAAAAGACGATCACCTGGAATACCGGCTGATTCGGCGCCGCCTGGTAGTATCTGCCGTTATTGTACTGGTGTTGATCGTTACCCTGGTATCGCGACTCTACGTATTGCAGGTAGTCGATTACGAGCATTTTTCCACGCTGTCAGACAGCAACCGGGTTCGTATCAAGGCCCTGCCACCAGCCAGGGGGTTAATATACGATCGCAATGGTGTAGTGATTGCTAATAATCTACCGGCATACCGGCTCGAAATTATCCGCGAACAGGTTGACGATATTGAAGATACCCTGGAACGGCTCAAACACTACGTTGCCTATAGCGAACAGGATTTAAAACGATATCGGCAATCTTCGAAACGGCGTCGCCCATTTGAAAGCATCCCGCTTCGATTAAATCTCAACGATGGCGAGGTTGCCCGCCTGGCGGTCAATCTGCATAAATTCAAGGGGGTGGAAATCAATGCCCGTTTGGCGCGTAACTATCCCCTCAAGGAATTCGGTGTACACGCACTTGGATATGTAAGCCGTATAGATCTGGACGACCTGAGTCAGGTTGACGAAATAAATTACGCCGGCACCAGTCATATCGGTAAACTCGGTCTCGAGAGATTCTATGAAGAGGAATTACACGGTACCGTGGGTGTTCAACAGGTCGAGGTGAATGCCAAGGGTCGTACCCTGCGTGTGCTCGACGAAAAACCGCCGATTCCAGGTAGTAACCTGCATTTGACCATCGATTCGAATTTACAGATGGTGGCAGAAAATGCGTTTGGCGATAATACCGGATCGGTGGTTGCGATTGACCCTGATAATGGCGAAATTCTGGCATTGGTGAGTATGCCGACCTTCGACCCCAACCTGTTCGTCAACGGCATTAGCGTGAAGGATTATGGTGCATTACGCGATTCACCCAGCAGGCCGTTGTTTAATCGGGCCTTATCGGGTCAATATCCTCCGGGCTCGACGATCAAACCTTTTTATGGTTTAGCCGGGCTCGAAACCAGTACGATTAATAAAAACCAGAAAATATTCTGCGGCGGATACTATTTGTTGCCCAACGAGGAACGAAGATATCGGGACTGGAAAAAACTGGGCCATGGCAGTGTAGATTTACAGGATGCGATTACCCAATCCTGCGATGTTTATTTCTACGATTTATCTTACCGTATGGGGATCGATAGAATTTCAGCCTTTATGCAACAGTTTGGCTTTGGTCAGAAAACCGGCATCGATAGCACCGGTGAAAAAAGCGGCCTGTTACCCTCCCGGGAATGGAAGAAAGTAACCCAGAGTATGCCCTGGTTTCCTGGAGAAACGCTGAATACCGGTATAGGGCAGGGCGCGTTTTTGATTACACCGTTGCAACTTGCAAATGCTACCGCCGCACTTTCAAAAAAAGGTAAGCGTTTCCGCCCTCATCTTGTAAGGGCTATCGAGCCTCCAGGCGCCGGGGAGCAGCGCATAATCGAAACTAGTCAGGTAGGGAAATACAATTTAAGCAAAGAACAGAACTGGCAGCAAATCAGGAATACCATGATAAACGTGGTGCATGGTTTGCGTGGTACAGCCTATCCAATTAGCGGGGGGGCAAAGTACACTATTGCCGGTAAGACCGGTACTGCCCAGGTTTATGGGGTTGCCCAGGATGAGGAATACGATGAAGAAACCGTGTCCGAGAAACTGCGGGATCATGCTTTATTTGTCAGCTTTGCACCTGCCGATGATCCGCGAATTGCTGTAGCGGTGGTCGTCGAACACGGCAGTCACGGTGGATCGGTTGCAGCGCCGATAGCGCGTCAGGAGATGGATGCTTATTTATTGGGGCAGTCGTGAATCAGGTCCTGGATTACGAAAATGTTTCCTATACAAAGCGAATTCTCGACGCGCTGCGTATCGATCCCGTGTTACTCCTGCTGCTTGGGCTATTATCGGTGTTTGGAGTAATGGTGCTATACAGCGCGAGTGGATCTGATATGGATTTAATGTTGCGCCAGATCACACGGTTGGCGATGGCGTTCTTATTAATGGTTTCGATCGCTAACATACCCATCCGCATCTTAAAGAATATTTCAATCTGGCTTTATCTGGCAGGAATATTATTATTACTCGCGGTCATGTTTTTTGGTGAGGTTGGCAAGGGCGCACAACGCTGGCTCGATCTCGGCATAATTCGATTTCAGCCCTCCGAAATTCTGAAACTCGCAGTACCGATGATGGTCGCATCTTATCTGGCGGGCAGGGTCTTACCGGTGGGTTGGAAGGCATTCACGATATCGGTCGTTCTGGTATTGATTCCAGCCCTGTTAATTGCCCGCCAGCCCGATCTGGGTACCGCAATTTTAGTGGGTAGCGCCGGATTTTTTGTATTATTTCTGGCTGGAGTACGCTGGAAGACGATCATAGCCTTAAGTTTTCTGCTGTCGCTAACGGCACCTTTGCTATGGAAATTTGTACTGCTCGATTATCAGCGCGAGCGCATTTTGACACTACTAAATCCCGAGAGCGATCCACTGGGTTCCGGGTATCATATTATTCAGTCGAAAATTGCTATTGGTTCGGGTGGGGTTTATGGCAAGGGCTGGCTCAATGGCACACAGTCGCAGCTCGATTTTATTCCGGAACGCTCGACCGATTTTGTCTTTTCGGTATTTGGCGAAGAATTTGGATATTTCGGCAGTATTTTATTGATATTACTCTATCTCGTAATAATTTATCGGGGGCTATATATAGCAGCCCACGCGACTGAAAATTTTGGACGATTGTTGGCAGGCGCATTGAGCCTGACTTTTTTTGTGTACCTGTTTGTAAACATTGGTATGGTTGCCGGAATGTTGCCGGTAGTTGGGGTTCCGTTACCGCTGATCAGTTATGGCGGTACTTCAATGGTAACCCTGATGATGGGTTTCGGTTTGATTATGTCGATACGTTCGGCAAAACGTTATTTGGGCTAATGAATGAAATATTTTTTGCTATCGGTGATCTTGCTAATTTCGACACTTGTAAATGCAGTCGAAATTAAACTTGGCGATTATAAAAATCGCGCCGACGTGAATCAGTTTATCGAACGTATGGCCAGACAAACCGATTACACCGAGTCAGAGCTAATTGAGCTGTTTTCGGCTGTCGAGAAACAAAGCCACCTGTTTGAGCTACTGGATAAACCGGCCGAGAAAGAACTGGATTGGCATCAGTATCGCCATATATTCATCCAGGATAAGCGTATCGAGGAGGGGGTGAAGTTTTGGCGCCAACATGCGGACCTGTTATCCGAGGTTAGACTGAAAACCGGAGTCCCCGAAGAAATTATCATCGCGATTGTAGGCGTCGAAACTTATTATGGTATCTATAAAGGGAAAGATCCGGTATTCGATAGCCTGGTGACCCTGGCGTTCGACTATCCCAAGCGCGGCGCATTTTTTAGTCGTGAGCTTGAGCAATTTCTATTACTGGCAAAAGAGCAGAACCTGGATCCGAGAGCCTTGAGGGGGTCGTATGCCGGTGCTATGGGCATGCCTCAGTTTATTGCCTCGAGCTACCGAGGATATGCGGTAGACTTTGACGGTGATGGTCAGACCAATCTATTTGACAGTATTCCGGACATATTCGGCAGTGTGGCCAATTATTTCGTCAGGCATGGCTGGCGCGTGGGCGAAGCAGTAGCCGGCCCATTGACAGCGCTTGAAACAAATTCGATTTACCTGCTCAAACCCGGAGTCAAAACCACCTATAAGTGGTCTGATCTGTTGCAAAATGGATTGTACTCAAAAACCGAACTTGACCCGGATACCGCGGTGGCGCTGGTGAAACTGCAACAGAAAAATGAGGTGGAATACTGGGTTGGCTTGCAGAATTTTTATGTTATTACCCGCTATAATCATAGCGAGCTTTATGCAATGGCCGTATACCAGTTATCACTACTGATAAAAGACAGGATGAAACAGGGTTAAAAATTTGAAGCAGCTAGTTTTTATCGGGACCCTGGTTACAGCCCTGTCAGCCTGTACCTTCGGAGTGCCCATCGGGGACAGGTCCAGTCCAACCGTAATTCCTCAAACCACTCGTTCAGCCAGCGGAAATCCCTCGTCTTACGTGGTAGCTGGTAAACGCTACTATGTGCTGGGAACCGCAAACGGATTTAAACAGCGTGGCATCGCTTCCTGGTATGGAAAAAAGTTTCATGGCCGGAAAACATCAAGTGGTGAAATTTATAATATGCATGCAATGACCGCCGCGCATAAAACCCTGCCAATTCCTGTCTACGTGCGCGTGAAAAATTTGACTAACAACCGCTCAATAGTGGTTAAAGTCAATGACCGGGGACCGTTCATCAGCGGGCGCATAATTGATTTATCTTACGCCGCCGCGCAAAAGCTCGATATTGTTGGTACCGGCACTGCCAGGGTTGAGATCAATGCCCTGGCGGCGGGCCAAAGTGCATCGGCATCGGCATCCGTAGTAAGGACAATTCCACTCGTTGACAAAAGCAAAGAAGAAACCCCGTTGTTTATCCAGGTGGGCTCCTTCGGCGAAGAATTTAACGCGATACACTTGTTGCGAGATTTGCAGGATTCTAACGAGCGGGCAGCCTCTATATCAGAGCTGGCAACCAATAATGGTTTGTTTTATCGAGTGCGGGTGGGCCCCCTGTACGACATCGATGAGGCCAACGCGGTAATACGTCGCTTGAAAAGCAAGGGATTTAGCACTGCTCGCATCGTTGTAAAGAAGTAAAATAGTTGGTCCGAGATTCTCTGCAATAGCGCTTGTTACCGTCTGGGCTGCCCGCTACAATCGCGGCACTTATGGTCATGGTATGAACTGCACAAGATGAAGCTAAACAAAATCACCACTATCCCCCTTTTGCTATTGATCAGTTTTAGCGTCTGGGCAACGCCGAAGCCAATACCAGATCCGCCCCTGCTAGATGCAGACAGCTATTTCCTGATGGATTTTGACAGTGGACGGATACTGGCTGAAAAAGATCCTGACCAACACATAGAACCCGCTAGTATAACCAAGTTAATGACAGCCTACCTGGTCGACAGGGCGATCGCCGACGGTGATATTAAACTTGATGAACTCGTCACTATTAGTGAAAAAGCCTGGCGCATGAAAGGATCGAAAATGTTTATCGAGGTGGGTAAAAAAGTATCGGTCGAGGACTTGTTGAAAGGGCTGATAATTCAGTCGGGGAACGATGCAAGCGTGGCCCTGGCTGAGCATATTGCTGGCACGGAGTCAGCCTTTGCAGGCTATATGAATCATCAGGCAGGAGTTTTGGGAATGACCAATACTCGGTTTGAAAATGCGACTGGCTGGCCCACCAAAGGGCACTACAGTACTGCCCGTGATATCGCTATTTTAACGCAGGCAGTTATCCGCGAGTTTCCCGAAACCTATCGAATTTATAAAGAGAAGGAATATACCTTCAATAGCATTCGTCAATACAATCGCAATCGACTGTTATGGCGCGATAATACTGTAGATGGTGTAAAAACTGGTCATACCGAAGCAGCTGGATATTGCCTGGTGGCATCAGCGTCAAGGAACAACATGCGCCTGATCTCGGTAATACTCGGCGCTAGCTCAGACAAGGCGCGCACTCAAAGCAGCCTGTCTTTGCTCAATTACGGCTATCGTTATTATGAAACCGATCTACTTTATCGTGCGAATGAAGTCTTGAAAACCGCGCGTATCTGGTATGGCGACCAGGAACAAATTGCGATGGGTGTCGAGAATGATATCTATATTACGATACCGCGTGGCCGACATCGCGAATTAAAGGCATCGATGGATATTGACAGCGAAATTAACGCACCGGTAGCGCGCGGTCAGGAACTGGGTATGTTGAATGTTAAACTGGACGAGGAAATAGTCGTCAACGAAAAAATTGTTGCGACGCATGCGGTGGATGATGGCGGTTTGTGGATTAGGACGCTGGACAAAATAAAATTGATGTTTAAATAGAGAATCCAGGTGTCTGAAAAACTGTATCTGAATGGCGATTATATTGCCGTTAAGAAGGCTAAAATATCTGTATTTGATCGTGGCTTTATGTTTGGTGACGGCGTATACGAGGTGATACCCGCATATACGGGTAAACTGTTGCGCAGCGAGAGTCACCTGGCCCGATTGCAGCATAGCCTTGATGCAATCGATATCCCAAACCCACTGTCAACGGTGCAGTGGTTAGAAATTTTTTCCACTTTAATCGAGCAAAATTTCCCGGACGTTGATAGTGTCATTTACTTACAGATCACCCGCGGCACGATGGAAAAACGCGATCACGCCTGGCCTCCCGACATGCAGCCCAACGTATTGGTAACCTGTACCGAGCAGGAATACGCAACACAGGATTCGGCGACCGCAGGGGAAAAGGCTGTCACGCTTGACGATACGCGTTGGAGTGACTGCCACATAAAAACAATTAATTTGTTACCGAATGCATTACTGCATCAACAGGCCCTAGGTCAGGGTGCAATCGAGGCGATTCTAATTCGCGATGGTTTCGCTATTGAAGGTTCGCAGAGCAACCTGTTTACGGTCAGGGACGATATCGTTATCACGCCGCCAAAAAGCCGCTACATGCTTGGGGGCATTACGCGTGAAATCGTTCTCGAATTGTGCCAGCAGAGCAAGATTATTTGTCGCGAGAAAAATATCAGCGAAGATGACCTGCACCATGCCGATGAGATCTGGCTAAGTTCTTCAACCCGCGAAATATTGCCGATTGTAACTCTCAATCAGCACGCGGTAGGCGGCGGTCGTCCGGGGGTCGTGTGGCAACAGGTTATTCAGCTTTATCAGGATTATAAAATGAAAGTGATGCGGGCTTCCCGATGACTGAATGGCAGGAAATCCGCCAGTCGGCACTGGAGTTGATTGATTACCCGAGCCGCTATCCACTCAAGGTATTCGGTAATCATAGCGATCAGTTCGAGGATATCGTCCTTGGACTGGTCAAGGCTCGATGCCCGCAGGCTGAACATTTCGAGGTCAGTAAACGGGCAAGTAGCGGTGGTAAATATACCGCCTTGACGGTCACCTTCACGGTTTACAGCCAAAAACAACTCGAAGAAATTTACCAGGATTTATTTGAATGTGAACACGTGGTGATGTCTTTATAGTAGATGATAGTGTATGCATCCAGGTCGACACAGTGCCCTGCCAATGTCAGAAATTAACGCCAGCGTAAAATTCCTGGGGCTTACCGATTATCGGGCAACCTGGGCAAAAATGAAAATCTTCACGCAAACCCGCAATGCGTCGAGCGCCGACGAATGGTGGATTACTGAGCATGAACCGGTATTTACCCAGGGCCAAAATGGAAAACCTGAACATCTATTCGACACAGGCGAAATACCGGTAATTCACATCGATAGGGGAGGACAGGTTACCTATCACGGCCCGGGACAACTGGTACTCTATTGCCTGCTCGATTTAAGTCGACTCGGATTGGGTGTGCGCAAATTGGTAACACAGATTGAAGTGTCGATAATAGAATTACTCGCGCGTTATAATGTCGAAGCAATTGCGCGCAAAGATGCTCCCGGCGTTTACGTCAATAATGCCAAGATAGCAGCGCTTGGATTGCGTATCCGAAAGGGATGCTGTTATCATGGTTTGAGTCTCAATATCGATATGGATCTGGACCCTTTTACGCGTATAAACCCCTGTGGCTTGGAGGATCAGGCTGTAACGCAGATGGCTGATTTGAACATAGCCATCGGACTCGAACAGGCGGGACAGGAACTCGTGGACATTTTAATCGGGAATATCAGTCGTGGATAAAAAGTATCAGGTAATTCAGGGTGAAAAACTTAAAGGTGCTGACAAGGTTGCGCGCATTCCGATAAAAGTCGTACCGTCAAAATCGGTGCAGCGCAAACCACCCTGGATTCGTGCCAGGGCCCCCATTGGTGATCGCGTCCGGCAGTTAAAGTCAGTATTACGAGAAAATAACCTTTTTACCGTTTGTGAAGAGGCTTCCTGCCCCAATCTGGGTGAATGTTTTTCCAAGGGCACCGCTACTTTTATGATTATGGGTGATATCTGTACCCGACGCTGCCCATTTTGCGATGTGGGGCATGGGCGCCCGAATCCCCTCGATAGCAACGAGCCGGCTAACCTGGCGGAAACAATCCGTAGTATGGGGTTGCGTTACGTGGTTATCACCTCGGTCGACCGGGACGACCTGCGCGACGGCGGCGCCCAGCATTTCATTGATTGTATCGAGCATACTCGACGCCTGAATCCAGATATTCGGATCGAAATTCTAACCCCGGATTTTCGTGGCCGGATGGATACTGCTCTGCAGATCATGGCAAAATCGCCGCCTGATGTATTTAATCATAACCTCGAATCGGTACCCACCCTTTACAAAAAAGTTCGCCCTGGTGCCGACTACCAGTGGTCGCTAAACTTGTTAAAAAATTTCAAACAACTGTACCCGCAGGTACCGACTAAATCTGGTTTAATGCTGGGCTTAGGAGAACAAATAGGCGAGGTGAAACAGGTGTTGCGCGACATGCGCTCACACGATGTGAATATGCTTACGCTGGGTCAATACTTGCAACCCAGCCTCGATCATCTGGCAGTCGAGCGATTTGTCACGCCCGACGAATTCGATGCGCTGGGTAAGTTTGCTTATTCAATTGGTTTCGATCAGGTAGCGAGTGGTCCAATGGTACGGTCTTCGTATCATGCTGATCTTCAGGCAGAAGCCGTTTTATAGCTAGGGAACCCGTGTAGCCGCTATTGTTAATTCCTAATCATATAGGGTTGCGATCGGTTGCCGCTTGTGCTCGGTCTGACTGTAAGTCTCGATAATTCTATTCGACGCATCAGGGTCTATAGACCTGCCTTCCAGAAAATCATCGATTTGATCATAGCTAAGGCCCAGTACATCCTCATCGGGCTTCGATGGGTTAAGGGTTTCAAGGTCAGCGGTCGGTTTCTTGCTGATCAGTTGTTCGGGTGCACCGAGATGACTGGCCAGCGCGCGGACCTGTCGTTTATTCAAGCCGAACAATGGCACCAGGTCACAGGCACCATCACCATATTTTGTATAAAAGCCGGTAACATTTTCGGCTGAATGATCGGTACCGATTACCAGTCCACCGAGCAGACCGGCAATTTCGTACTGGGCAATCATGCGCATACGCGCCTTGACATTACCTTTGGCAAAGTCGAGTGCCGATTCACTCTGACGGAACCCGCCCTGCTGCTTCAGCGCCTCTATAGTCGACTGGTGAATAGCATCGGTGCCGGGCTGCACATTGACACTGACACGGATACCAGGGCTGATGAATTGTAGTGAAATCTGCGCATCGTTCTCATCTACCTGCGTGGCATACGGTAGGCGTACCGCTATAAATTGATAGTTACCACCGCTGGCGTTTAATTCATCGATGGCCAGTTGCGCGAGACGCCCACAGGTACTCGAGTCGATACCGCCGCTTATTCCCAGCACCAGGTGATTGAGCCCTGATGCCTCCAGGGTTTTTTTGATAAACCCGATGCGCCGCTTCACCTCGAAATCTAAATCGATTTCGGGCAACACCTTCATTTCAGAAACAATGTATTTTTGATCCATATTGAATAGTTTGGATTTTGGCTATTTTTTACCGACGAGGGCGATCACCCCGTTTGCGCCAATTTGATCGGTATGTAATGTATCCGCGGGATTTTCACACCAATCTCCAGGACCATAACTTGTGGATCCGTGTTCGGTGATCATTGTGAATTCACCATTCAAGACCAGTGACAGGACAGATTTATCATGGGTGTGCATTTCCTTTGCTGGAGAATAATCGACCTCGTGAATTTCCAGATCGTTGTATCCTTCATCCTGTGCTTTTTTCCTGAATTCTTTTTCGTCCATTGTTTTACTCCTCCGGTTTTTCAGGTTTGTGATTCTGCTTCATGCCAAATAACAGAACATTCAAGGTGTCTTTAAAATAGTGATTTTTTCGTGAGAGCAAGGATATACCGCACGGAGAACCGGAGTGTATAAATAATACACGAGGATTCGAGTACGGGATAGACGCTGCTATCGCGGAAAAAGTGCTTTTTTAAAGGCAGCTTTAGATGGGTGCCGGGTAGCGGCGATACACCTTTTGTATATCGTCCAGAACCTCCTTGCCGAGTTCGACTTCACAGGATCCGATATTGATTGCCAGTTGCTCAAGGTTGGTAGCACCGATTATAGTCGAGGTGACAAACGGGCGCTGGCGGCAAAACGCGAGTGCCATTTGGGAAGGATCGAGTCCGTGTTTTAGCGCCACGTCGACATAAGTATCGGTTGCCGCAGTGGCCTGCTCCGTGATGCGCCCGTGTAAATCACGGTTAATGGTAATGCGTGACCCAGCTGGTATCTTTCCGTCTCGATATTTACCGCTTAGCATGCCGCATGAAATAGGTGAATAGGGTAATAATCCAACCTGTTCGTTGTGCGAAAGCTCGGCCAGATCGAGATCGTGCCGGCGATACAGCAGGTTGTATTCGTTCTGTATTGAAACCACACGCGGTAACTCGTTCGCTTCGGCGATTTGCAAAAACTGACTGGTACCCCAGCAACTTTCGTTAGACAGGCCAATTTGTCGGATCTTGCCTTGTACGACGAGTTCCTTGAGGGCTGCCAGGGTTTCCAGAATATGTTCCCTGGTCGCCTGCCTGTTCTGTGAAGTCGGGTCGAAATACCAGGCCTGACGAAAATGATAAGACCCGCGATTAGGCCAGTGTAATTGATAAAGATCGATAAAATCCGTGTTGAGTCTCTTCAGGCTACCTTCGATACTGATGCGGATTTTTTTTGGCGATATCGGGGCGCCTCCCTGCACCCACTTAAGCCCTTCACCGGTGACCTTGGTGGCGAGAACGACCTGGTCGCGCCTGGCCGAAGATTTAAACCAGCTACCGATGATCTCTTCGGTTCGCCCCTGGGATTTGGCCGATATCGGGTTGGCTGGATACATCTCGGCGGTATCAAAAAAATTGACACCCTGTTCGAGCGAATAATCCATTTGCTGGTGAGCCTCGGTTTCGCTGTTCTGGGTTCCCCAGGTCATGGTGCCGAGACATATCTCGCTTACTTCTATATCGCTGTTTCCAAGTCGATTGTATTTCATGGTTTTATCATAGTCGGTTAAAGCCGGGGGGGATGCTATGGTGGATTCAATCCACCGGCAAATATTAATGAGAAATTAATTCATTTTCGTGAATGATGTTATATTTTGTCGGGCCTCGTGTCGATCAATACGCGCAGATTAAATATTGGACAAAATGAAGGAGCCTCTGATTAATTATGTCATGTCTCTGGCCCACAGGCTGCACCGCAATCAAGGCGCAACTTTGACAGCATGCGCCCGGCCTGGTGAAAAGTTGTAACGCAGAGTGCGGTTCAGCCTGTGAGCCCCAGAGGGCGAGCCCTGAAGCGCACATCTACCGCGTTGCACTTCTTGCAAAGGACTTAGGCCATTTGCTGCGAAGTGCGTCTTGTAGCTGCACGCTTCAGGACTCGCAGAGATATGACATAATTAATCAGAGGTTCCTTAAATGAGCAATCAGACTATGAATAAGGCCGCGAATATAGCGCAGCTGAAGTCGATGGCCAGGTCGCGTATCCCTGGCTTTGTATACGACTATCTCAGTAGTGGATGTAATGACGACCTGGCAGTAGAAAATAATCGTAAATCTTTGGATCAGGTTTATTTACAACCTTATTATCTGAGGCCATCCGGGCCAGTTCAACTTTCAGTCGAAATATTGGGGCGAAGCTATAGTGCGCCCTTCGGTGTTGCCCCGCTCGGACTGAGCGGCCTGATTTGGCCCAAAGCATCCGAATACCAGGCCAGGGCGGCAAAACAAGCCAATATTCCATTTATCCTCAGTACCGTGGCGAGTATCTCGATCGAACGCGCGGCTGAGTGTGCTGAAGACTGCTTCTGGTTTCAATTATATCCACCAACCGATAAAAACATGTTGCATGATTTGATGAAGCGAGCCGACGTCGCCGGGTGCAAGAACCTGGTAGTCACTATCGATGTGCCGTCATTGGGTAAACGACCGCGCGATATTCGCAGCGGGTTGACCGTACCGCCTAAATTAACCCTGGGGAGTTTTTTTCAGGTACTGACAAGGCCGGCCTGGGCGATGGCGATGGCATGGCATGGCAGGCCCGAGTTTGAAACCATCAAACCATATCTGAAGACTACCGGTAATATGGCTGAACTGTCAGATTTCATACGCAAAACCTTAAAAGACATCGTAGATCTCGAACTGCTAAAGCAAATTCGGGATCAATGGCCGCATCAATTGATCGTCAAAGGGATTAGCAGCCGTGAAGATGCAGAGTTAGCGCTAAAGGTGGGTACCGACGCGATCATCGTTTCGAACCATGGTGGTCGGCAGCTCGATGCGTCGATCCCACCCGTCGAACTTGTCGCGGCAATAAAAAACAAGATTGGGGAAAAAATTCCCTGTGATGGCTGATGGTGGTGTCGAGTCCGGAGTCGATATAGCCCGATTTCTCTCCCGCGGGGCTGACATGGTTTTCAGCGGGCGTGCCATGATGTATGGTGTCGCGGCTCTGGGAGAGATTGGGGCCGAACATGCGATTGAATTATTGCGAGAGGAACTTGGCCAGGTAATGGAGCAACTGGGTTGTAAAACTCCGAAATCAATGATAGATCACAGTGTGATCCGGGTTCCCTGACAGTACGGCTGGCAGCGGTCTCTGTCAATCAGGACCCGTCGCCAAAATTCAAATCGATGATGCGCTGAGTGTCGGCGGCCAGTTGGTCCAGCCCAAGGTGCTGGTAGGCAGCTAATTGTATTTCCAGTGCTGATTTCGCCGCCTTCGTATCGGGATAAGACAGTAGTATAAATTTTGCTCGATTCGAAGCGGCTACCCAGGCATCGCGTGATGCATAATAATGTGCAATTTTCAAATCGGCGCTGGCGAGCTTGTCGCGCAAATAGATCAGGTGTTGCCGGGCATCAACGGCATATTTACTATGTGGAAACCTTCTCAACAGGATCTGGAAATCACGGTAAGAGATCAATAATATTGACTTGTCGTAGTCGGACTTATCTCGATAATATATATTATCCATTAAGCTTTTGCCGCGGCCGAAATTAGCCAGGCCCTTCATATAATAGGCGTAATCGACTGCCTCATTACGCGGATTTAGTTTGATAAATCGATCAAGTGCCGCGATTGCGGCATCAATTTCTTCAAATTTATAATAAGCATAGCCGACATCGAGTTGCGCCTGGGTAGCATATTTCCCAAACGGATAACGTGACTCCAGGATTTCAAACTGTTCGATCGCCGTCGCGTAGTTCTTTTCAGCCATTTCTTTTTTGGCGCTGCTATAGAGCTTTTCTGCGCTCCACCCAGCTGTAATATCAACTATTTCTGCCGGGCCGCAGGCTAGTAGTAAAATGCAGGCAGCGATTAAAGGTATTATTCGTAAATTCATGAATCGATCAGGGTTCCCCGGATGTGTCGAACCTGTATAGACTTGCTGAACAGGCAAACAAACAGTATAACCAGTCAATGAGATTAATTCAGCAACAGATCAAAATCGAGGCTGAATATTCCGGCTACCGCCTCGATCAGGCGCTCAATGGCTTAATGCCCGACTACTCGAGAAGCAAGATCCAGGAGTGGATCCAGCAGGGATTCATATGCCTCAATCACCGATCTTGTAAACCCAAGCAACGTGTTTATGGGGGCGACCTGATCGACCTCGATATCCCCCATGTCGCGAAACTGTCCGACAGGCCGGAAATCATTGAATTCGAGATTTTACACCAGGATAAAAACCTGTTCATCATTAATAAACCAGCAAACCTGGTGGTACATCCCGCCGCCGGTCACGATAGCGGCACCCTGGTTAACGGTTTATTAAATATAGATCCTGATTTGGAGCAATTGCCGCGCGCCGGTATTGTACATCGCCTGGACAAGGATACCACCGGCGTGATGGTGGTGGCGCGAAATCTAAAAGCCCACGCTAGTCTGGTCGACCAATTACAATGCCGTGGGGTAAAACGTGAGTATATTGCGATTACACAGGGTGTCGTAACTGCCGGACGGACCATCCAGACTGGAATTGCGCGGCATCCGCAGAACCGGAAAAAAATGTCGGTACAGAAACATGGAAAAACAGCGATTACTCACTTCCAGGTGGCAAATAAATTCCCCCATCACAGCCTGATAGACGTGCAGTTGGAAACCGGGCGAACACACCAGATCCGGGTGCATATGGCGCATATCAATTATCCGTTACTTGGCGACCCGGTGTATGGAGGTCGCCCGCGTGTGCCACCGGGTATTAGCCCGGCACTGGCGAACCAGTTAAGGAGTTTCAAGCGTCAGGCGCTTCATGCCAGACGCCTGAGTTTGAAACGTCCTGGTTCTGACGAAATTTGTAGTTTCGAGGCGGCAATCCCGCAAGATTTTCAGAACATACTGGATGCCCTGAGCGAATCAGTGAATGAAGTCTGAAGCATCTATCAAAATAATAGAAGCTAAATGGAACGCTCCATCACAGGTTAAGGCCCTGTGCACCACCCGCCAGGGTGGATTCAGCCAGCCTCCTTATGATTCGCTCAATCTAGCCACACACGTTGGCGACGATGATCAATCAGTGTTGCGAAATCGCGAGTTGCTTCGCCATTCATTACGGCTCCCTGCTGAGCCCTGCTGGCTCGAGCAAACCCATAGCACCAGGGTTGTTAGCCTTGAGTCCGACTCGAGTCGGCTGGCTGATGCCGCGATTACTCGCAAGGCGGATACCATTGCTATTGTAATGACAGCGGATTGCCTGCCGATATTACTGTGTAACCGGTCGGGTACAGAGGTTGCCGTCATTCACGCGGGTTGGCGTGGACTGGTAGACGGAGTCATTGAATCCACGGTGAATGGCATGAATTCACCTGCCGATCAATTGCTAGCCTGGATTGGCCCGGGGATTAGTCAACAATGCTTCGAGGTAGGGAGCGAGGTGCGGGATTATTTTATCGCCAGAAATAGAGCCGATGAAAGCTATTTCGTTGCCAATCGCCCTGCACACTGGCTATGTGACTTGAATGGCCTGGCCACCGCTACAATGGCACGGCTCAATATCGCAGAAACTAGTCGAGCCGGATACTGCAGCTACAGCGATGATTCATACTATTTCTCTTACCGTCGAAATGCCCTGACTGGACGCATGGCCAGCCTGATCTGGATTGACAGCAACGCTTGAAAAACCCCACTACAAACCCATCTATTAGCTAACTACTGAAAGCCTGTGTGCTCCTCAGGGCTTATTCAGAAATTCTTTGGGTATTTATTAATTAAAGGTTTTTAGCATGAGAATGGATCGATTGACCAGCAAGTTCCAGGAAGCGCTCGGCGACGCCCAGTCGCTGGCGGTAGGGCGCGACCACCAGTTTATTGAACCGGTACACCTGATGTTGGCCCTGCTGGATCAGCAGGGCGGTTCGATCAGACCATTATTCACTCAGGCCGGCGTCAATATCAGTTTATTGCGCTCACAATTGAGCCAATTGCTCGATAAGCAGTCGAGCGTAGAAGGTGCCGATGGTGATTTGCATCTGTCAAACGCGCTCGGCAAGTTACTGAATGTGACCGACAAACTGGCTCAGGATCGTAAGGATCAATTTATATCGTCAGAATTGTTTGTGCTCGCAGTGATGCGTGAGAAAGGACCGCTTGCCGATGTGCTGATGTCCTCGGGCGCAAGCAAAAAAGCAATAGAAGCCGCGGTGGAAACGATACGCGGCGGCCAGAGTGTCGATAGTGCCACTGCCGAAGATCACCGTATGGCACTGGAGAAATATACCATCGATCTTACCGAGCGGGCCGAGCAGGGTAAGCTCGACCCGGTTATTGGACGCGATGAAGAGATACGCCGTACGATACAGGTTTTACAACGCCGCACGAAAAATAACCCGGTATTGATCGGCGAACCCGGTGTAGGAAAAACCGCGATCGCCGAAGGCCTGGCGCAACGCATTATCAATCACGAGGTACCCGAAGGGCTGAAAAGTAAACGCCTGTTGTCGCTGGATATGGGCTCGCTGATCGCGGGAACAAAGTTCCGCGGTGAATTCGAGGAGCGATTAAAAGCAGTATTGAGTGATTTGTCGAAACAGGAAGGGCAGATCATTTTATTTATCGACGAATTGCATACCGTGGTTGGAGCAGGCAAAGCCGAAGGCGCGATGGATGCCAGCAATATGCTGAAACCTGCACTGGCGCGAGGTGAACTGCACTGCATTGGTGCCACGACACTCGATGAGTATCGTCAGTTTATCGAAAAAGATGCAGCGCTCGAAAGGCGGTTTCAAAGAGTTTTGGTGCAGGAACCTTCAGTTGAAGACACGATAGCTATCTTGCGCGGCTTGAAACAGCGCTACGAGGTACATCATGGTGTTGATATTACCGACCCGGCTATCGTTGCCGCGGCAACACTCTCTTACCGATATATCACCGATCGACAGTTACCGGACAAGGCAATCGATCTAATCGACGAGTCGGCGAGCCGTATTCGTATGGCGATTGATTCCAAGCCGGAACCTATGGATAGGCTTGAGCGGCGCCTGATTCAACTCAAGATTGAACACGAGGCGTTGAAGAAAGAAAGCGATTCGGCGAGTAAAAAACGTCGTGAAACACTGGAAACAGAAATCTCTCGACTCGAACGCGAGTTTTCTGATCTCGAGGAAGTGTGGAAATCCGAAAAAGCCGCATTGCAGGGATCAAAGCATATTAAAGAAGCACTGGAGCGCGCCCATCTCGATCTCGAAACCGCACAAAGAGCAGGAGATCTGGCACGCATGTCCGAGCTCCAGTATGGTCGAATTCCGGAACTGGTGAAGCAGCTTGACCTGGCGACCAATGTCGAAATGCCGGATATGAAATTACTCGTCAACAAGGTCGGTGAGGAAGAAATAGCTTCGGTGGTCTCGCTCTGGACCGGTATCCCGGTGACCAAGATGCTTGAATCCGAACGTGAAAAACTAATCACCATGGAAACAGAGATCGGTAAACGTGTGGTCGGTCAGACTGAGGCGGTAAAGGCCGTTTCGGACGCGATCAGGCGATCACGTGCGGGATTGTCAGATCCCAATCGTCCGAATGGCTCGTTTTTGTTTCTGGGCCCAACAGGTGTCGGAAAAACCGAATTGACCAAAGCCTTAACCGAATTTCTGTTCGATACTGAAGACGCGATAGTTCGCATAGATATGTCTGAATTTATGGAGAAACACAGTGTTGCACGACTGATAGGTGCACCCCCCGGCTATGTTGGTTATGAACAGGGAGGTTATTTGACTGAAGCAATTCGGCGTCGACCCTATTCTGTCATATTGCTGGACGAAATTGAAAAGGCCCACCCGGAGGTATTTAATATCCTGTTGCAGGTACTCGATGATGGAAGACTCACCGATGGGCAGGGGCGTACAGTCGACTTTCGTAATACCGTGATCGTGATGACTTCAAATCTCGGTTCCACCGAAATTCAGGCACTAGCTGGCGACAATCGGTACGAAGAGATCAAAGCGGCCGTGATGCTGCAGGTAGCGCAACATTTCAGGCCCGAGTTTATCAACCGGATCGATGAAACCGTGGTATTTCATCCGCTTACCCAGGCAGAAATCCGGGTTATCGCCCAGATTCAACTCCAGGGCCTGGTCGCACGGCTGCAGGAAAAAGACCTGTCGATGGAATTTAGCGAGTCAGCACTGGATGAGTTGAGCAAAACCGGATTCGATCCGGTGTACGGGGCTCGGCCATTAAAGCGAGAGATACAACAGTCGATCGAAAACCCGATTGCGTTGGCAATTCTGGGCGGAAAGTTCAGCCCCGGAGACTCGATTAAAATCGACTTGAATTCTGCCGCTGAGTTTACTTTCGATCGATAAATAATCCACGATAGTGGGTAGATATAGCCTCTAATCAATAATTTAGCAGCTTAAGTTGCGGTAAAATCAGGAATCTGGATGCGAATATCGAATTAATCCGTTCGAGCTCATCAATTTTCCTGTTTTATGGCTATAATCTTCCTAGGTAAATGTAAATGCAGGTAGCGACCGAAATCTCGGGAGCTTTACCCATGACAAATTTAGGGTAGAAATTATTCGATATGGCCGTGTTAAGTTCTATATTATTTAACCGAAATCTCAGGCAGTTTCTCGATTGCCAGGATCTCTCGACCCGCAAAGGTAAGGGACTGACTAAGAAAATCAGCCAGCCTGCCAGCGATTCTCTGGAAAAACTTCTCGAAATAATTCCCAGTACCCAAAAACAGCATCGCCAGGTACTAATGGAGATCTGTAAAAAACACGCGAATGGCAAGTCAGAACAGGTATTTCTGGATATTCTCGAACATGAAGCCACCGATATACGCATGACAGCGGCCGAGGTATTGTCAGAGTCATCCCAGATTAACCCGGCCAGATTATTCAAGCAATTGCATGAAACCAACGTTTCAAAAACAGAAATAATAGGCATCCTCAGTTTCCAGAGACAGTTCCTGAAACCCGAGCAAATTATCACCAATGCCCTGAAGCTTGATGGGGTTCATGCCGAGCAGTTACTGAAGCTGGCCGAGGACTCGAAAGCCCCACTTGATCTGGATTCCATTGTTATCGATCCGGGAAATATTGAAAGCCAAGACATAAAAATCATCTTGCTGCGATATTTTGCCGGTCTTGAACAGCCTGAAATTGCCAGTTTAATCGGGAAGTTTTTGACTGACAGTAACAAAACAATCGTTATGGAAGCGCTCAAGTCATTGATCAAGCTGAAGGTGCCTTACGATGCCTCCGCTATTTTGCCATTCGTCGAAACCATGACTGATAACGAACGTGAAATGGCAATGGAAATTATCAGCAAGCAGGCCAATACAGAACTGGTACCCAAGCTTGCCCCCTGGACTACCGGAAAATCAGATGAACTTCGTGAGTTCCTGGTCAAGGTCGTCATCAAGCACATCACCCGGGATAGCCTGGCAAAATTTCTGCAACGGCTTGATCAACAGGAATGGTGGGGTAAGGATAAGGCGATTAAATGTATGCAGAAATTCGGCGGGCAACAGCTTTACAGCGCTGCGCAGGGACTGATTGAGCATGACCATGAGTTTACCCGTACTTCGGCCCAGCTATTCGCTGTCCAGCTGGGCGATTCTACCAATCTTGAGAAGGTCGGCGAAACTGCAATCCATGAAAATTGGCAAGTTCGTGAAAAGGCGATTTCAACCCTTGGCAACTCGGCTAGTCGAGAATCTCTAGTTGCCCTGCAGCAGTCCCTCGAAAAATGGCCCGAATCGGCGGTTGCGATATTAAAGGCTGTGTCTCAATTAGGTTACACCAAGGGGCTGGAAATAGGTTTCAGGTGCCTGAAAATGCCCGAGGCTTTGGTGCAACGCCAGGCGCTTGAAACCATAGCCGAACTGACTACCCAAGCGCATGCAAAAGATGTGCGCGAAGCTCTACTGAAAATGGTACCCCACATGCAGGCTACCGTGCGAGATACCGCAGAAGAAGTTGTCATTAAGTTGAGCAATGACTTTAAACTGGCGAAATTAAATATTAACTGGAAAGAATTTTTTGAAACCAGGTTGACGAAAATCGACCAGACTCAGGCAGAAGAAAAAGCGCGCGCGGCGGACAAATCAGCTTCAGGCCCGAAAATTCGTAATATCGAAGACCTGAAAGAAGGCGACAACTGGATGGATCGCTATCGCATCAAGAAAGAGATCGGCCGTGGTGCTATGGGTCGGGTCATGCTGGCTGAAGACGAAATGGTTGGTGAGAGCCTGATATTAAAATTTATGCACCCGGAGTTAACCGCTGATGCTGATTCTCGCGAACGGTTTACGCGTGAAGTAAAATACTCCAGGAAAGTGAGTCACAACAACGTTATTCGTATTCACGACCTGCTCATCAACGATAACCTGTGTGCTATTTCGATGGAGTATTTCGAAAGCCGGGGCGTCGATGAATTACTCAAAGAAGTCAAATGTTTTGAAGGTAAGCCAGCACTGGAAATTCTATCCCAGGTTGCCGAAGGCATGGTGGCGGCACATTTGCAGGGAGTTATCCACCGCGATTTGAAGCCCAGTAATATCCTCATTGACAAAACCGGACTGGTCAAGGTTGTTGATTTTGGAATTGCGTCGGTTGGCTCAGGTATCGATGCTACGCTGACCCAGGAGGGTTCAATAATCGGTACTCCCGCCTATTTATCGCCTGAACGCGCCAAGGGGGCAGATTCGCATTATCGCTGTGATATCTATGCCCTGGGAATCATAGCCTATTACATGTTGACAGGTCAGTTGCCTTATAAGGGTGAACCGATGGCGATCCTGTTTCAGCACCTGGAAGGTAATGCCCCACCGATCCACGAGGTGAAAAGTTCGATTAATCCCGGCGTTAGTTTACTGGTGCAGAAAATGATGGCGGTAGAGGCGGGAAATCGCATACAATCGATGAGCGATGTCAGTACGGCTATCACAAAGGTTCTGAAGAAACTTTAGGTACCATTCATTATAGCGACAGGATAATTCAAATGACGATGCAGCAAACCATTGAGTCCAGGCTGAATAGCAGTTTTAGCATCGAACATCTGGCCATCGAAAACGAAAGTCACTTGCATAATGTGGCACCGGGCTCGGAGTCGCATTTCAAGGTCACCATTGTCAGCGAAGATTTTAGTGAACTGATGTTGATAAAACGTCACCGCCTGGTGAATAAGGCCTTGCAACAGGAACTACAAACTATCCACGCGTTGGCATTGCATACAATGACACCGGATGAATGGCTAAGCCGTGCCGGTAAGGTTGCTGATTCGCCCCAGTGCCGGGGTGGCGGTAAAAACCATAGGCACCTTTAAATGATGCCTGATCCTACCGGGTTCGAATTATAAATCGCGGCTAGTATTTCGTTATAATTGATGTCGTGCAAATCAGACATATTCGAGGCGTGTTGCAAATAATAAGACATCTCACGTCGAGTCGGCTGGAATCCAAATCCGTAAGCGAGGGTATTGTCATACCCCTCGACAGGCAGGAACAGGGGTTGTCGCTCAAATACCCGTGTCAGGTTGCGGGAAAACAATTTAAATGAGTGTTCGCTATCGATAAGCAGGTTATAGGCGACAGCCCCCTGATCGCTTAACAAGCTATGCATCTGGCGGATACCGGGAAGATTTAGCAACCAGTCGGGTGATTGGCTTCCGTCAAAAATATCGACCAGTATCAAATCGAATTGCTGCTCGCAATGATCTAAAAAATATGCAGCATCCTCTATCACGTAATGCAGGTTCTGATTAGCCTCTGGCAAAAGCATTTTTTGATGCATCAATTCCTGTAGCTCGGCATCAAAATCGATCGAGGTCAGACAAGAGCGGGGGTAGTGGAATCTCAAAAAATGAACTAAAGAGCCGCCACCGGTGCCTAGCAGGAGTATATTCTGCGGTGCGGGTAAGAACAGTAATATACCCAACAGGCATTTGAGATTTTTCAGTTCCAGTCTGTGCGGGTTTTCTATATTGATCAGGCTTTGCAGGGAGTCAGCGCCAAAGCGCAATTCCAGGGTATTAGCGGTGCGCACAATAGATAGTGAGGTGTGTCTGGTATTAAATTTTATTGCATCAAGCTTCATTAAAAGTAGATTTTAAAGATTTAGTTAAAGTTAGTCGCGAAATTGCGTAAGAATTTTTAAAAACGAATTTTAAAGTGGGCGCAATACTGATTAACGTTGCCAAGTTTAAACTATATTGGAAATAGGCCGATACTGTTATAGAATCCCATGCCTTTTTATCGATTTCTGCGCCCTTATATACATAAGCAGGTTTTGAACAATTTAAACGGAGATTATCTATGCCCATATACGAGTATGTCTGTACAGAATGTGAGCATCCCCATGAGATGTTGCAGAAGATGAGTGATGCCCCGCTGACAGACTGCCCTGCTTGCGGCAAATCTACCCTAAAGAAGAAAATTTCAGCCGCCGGATTCAGACTGAGCGGATCAGGATGGTACGAAACTGATTTCAAATCGGATAAGCAAAGAAATCTGGTAGATAAACCCAAGGAATCACCTGCTAAAACCGATAAATCAAGCAAGACCTCAACCAGGAAAGAAGTATCGGGCAAAAAAGAGGCTGCAGCCTGAACCAGGCTGGAAATTTGGGAACTGTAGTCACTGGTGCCCCTGGGCTGTTATGCCCTGTATTAGTCCATATCTGAAACCGTTTACGTTAATCCAATTGGGATACAAAAAATCATGCGCACGCACTATTGTGGTGAACTAAACCAGCATAATATAGACCAGGTGGTCAGCGTTTGTGGCTGGGTAAACCGTCGTCGTGACCATGGTGGAGTAATTTTTGTCGATCTGCGTGATAAAAAAGGCGTGTTACAGGTCGTTTTTGATCCAGATGATGCGGAAATGTTCTCGCTGGCTGAGAGTTTGCGAAACGAATTTGTGCTGAAAGTCGACGGAATTATACGAGTTCGGCCCGACGGTACTATCAACAAGGATATGCCGACCGGTGAAATTGAACTACTGGCTCAGAATCTGCAAGTGCTGAATGCCTCGGAGACCCCGCCGTTTCAACTGGACGATGATGAAGTGCACGATGATATCCGTCTTAAGTACCGCTATATAGATCTGCGTCGGCCGGAAATGCAATACCGTATGCAGTTACGTGCAAGGGTAACGCATTATTTACGCGGTTGGTTAGAAGGTCATGACTTCATGGATATCGAAACCCCGATGCTGACCAAAGCCACCCCTGAAGGTGCGCGTGATTATCTGGTGCCGAGTCGTACCCATAGTGGATCCTTCTTTGCATTGCCGCAATCACCGCAGTTATTCAAGCAATTACTGATGATGTCGGGAATGGATCGGTATTACCAGATTGTACGTTGTTTCCGCGACGAAGATTTACGTGCCGATCGCCAGCCCGAATTTACCCAGCTTGACATCGAAACCTCGTTCATGGATGAAGATGGAATTATGTCGATGATGGAATCAATGATGGTCGGCCTGTTCAAATCAATCATGGGAGCAGATATTGACGGGCCGTTTCAGCGGCTGAGTTATGCACAGGCAATGGAGCGGTTTGGTTCGGATAAACCGGATTTACGCATCTCGCTGGAATTGAAGACTGTCTCTGACCTGCTATCTGATGTGGAATTCAAAGTCTTCTCGGGCCCGGCTAAGGATCCGCAGGGTCGAGTTGCGGCATTGCGTGTTCCCGGTGGCAATGCGCTGACGAGGAAGGAAATCGATGTCTATACCGAGTATGTTAGTCGTTACGGTGCGCGCGGCCTGGCCTATATTAAATGTAACGATATCGATCAGGGCCGCGATGGCTTGCAATCGCCAATACTGAAATTTTTACCCGATGAGGCTATCAGCGAAATAATCGATCGTTGTGAGGCACAAAGCGGAGATTTAATCTTCTTTGGTGCGGATAAATCCAAAATTGTCAATGAATCGCTTGGTGCTTTGCGTATCAAGGTTGCACATGACCTGGGTCTGGTGGAACAGGGCTGGCGTTTTCTATGGGTGATCGATTTCCCGATGTTCGAATACGATAAAAACGAAAACCGCCTGACTGCGCTACACCATCCATTTACCG
>PVMK01122216.1_pt1 | contig 39246 bp, 45 predicted proteins | sample 1853481 | NCBI WGS metagenome assembly PVMK01 (sample SAMN08533507, study PRJNA380276) | Marine sediment metagenome, whole genome shotgun sequencing project.
TGCAGACATCCTGGTCTGTGGCGGTGGTGCTCACAACACTGACCTGATCCGCCGCCTCCAGGATCTGTTGCCGGAATCACTGGTCTTATCCACCGCTGAACACGGATTGGATCCCGACTGGGTCGAAGCCGTCCTGTTCGCCTGGCTGGCGCGTGAACGCCTCGCCGGCAATGCCCAGGACACGCGGAAAATAACAGGCGCCACCCAGCCACTTCTGCTGGGCGCGGGTTTTCAGTAGTTCAAATTATTGGAAAAGATAGATGAATCTCCTGTTAAACATCATCTGGTTGATACTGGGTGGCTTTATCGTCGTCATCGCCTACCTGCTGGGTGGCATTCTCCTCTGCATAACGATCATCGGCATCCCTTTCGGCATCCAGTGTTTCAAACTGGCGGGCCTGGCGCTGATGCCTTTTGGCCGCGAAGTCCGCGAAAAGGAACCCCCAAGCGGGGCGCTGGCGGTCATTATGAACGTCATCTGGATCATTCTTCCCGGGTTGGAGCTGGCTGTTTTTCACTTGATAATGGCGCTATTTTTCGCGCTCACGATCATTGGACTGCCCCTGGCGGCGCAGCATCTGAAAATGACGCGGCTGGCGATCCTGCCGTTCGGCTTCGAAGTGAGGGAAATGCGACCATGAGCAGTCCCATCCCGGTCTGAACTGATTTCCCACTGGTTTGCTGAAACTCTTGATGACCCCGCCACCATCACGAGTCGCATGGGTTGGTGGTTTTCAGTTGACGAAGAGCGTGACCGGATAATGGCTGACCGCTTCGGTGGCCTCGTGGAAGAATGCGCTGCAGGCCATCATTACCACTGGCTGGACGAACCCGAAGGCCGCCTCGCAATGATCATTGCGTTGGACCAACTCCCGCGCAACCTGTTCCGGGGCTCACCCCGCGCCTTCAGTAATGACTCTTACACTGCCGCCTTGTGCCTCGCTGCGGTCCCACACCGGGCAAGACAGGGCACTAAGACCCGTTCAGCGTGTTTTTCTATACATGCCACTGCAGCATTTCGAAGACTTGCAGGCGCAGGAAGCCGGCGTCCAACTCTATGAAAAGCTGGCGGAAGAAAATCCCGAGTGGCCGGTTTTCGCGAATGGTTTTGCCGCTTATGCACGCCAGCACCGGGACATCATCGCCCGCTTCGGACGTTTTCCTCACCGCAACAAGATACTGAACCGGGAATAGCACAGCCGAAGAAGCGGAATACCTGGCGGGAGATGCCCCGATGTTTGGCCAGTAGCAGTAGGCAAGCGACCTCTACATTTGCGTTTATGCCAAATTGAGGTGCAGGAGCGGCTTGTAGATTAGATTCCTCTTCATGCGGCCCCAGATCGGCTCGGCCTGTTCTTCCGCGTTGTGATTCCGCTGCCGGAACGCGGCGACATCATCCGCCAAGCCGGGACCATAGGCCTCCTGCTGCCGTGGATATATAAGCTCCGTCGCATACCGGTAAACCACCTCATCTGCTGCATTCGCCTGCCTAAGTTCCTGCTGGAGCCTTGCATCCGATTCGATCGGAAGATCGGACTGAATGGGCCCCAGGTTGCGCTTAACGTACTCAATTCGCAGCCTGTCGTGCCCCAGCCACTGCTTGAACATGACCAGCGATTCGTCATACCTCTCGGTGATTCCCACAAAGCCAATTTTCCGGTCCAGCGCCTGTATCGCCGCATCAGGATCCTCGCTGCCGCAAAGCCAGCGCGTCTGGACATTGCGTTGATGTGGATCGTGGCAGAAGTCGATAAAATCCTGGGGCGTGCACTGGTGGGCACGGCTGCGATTGTTGTTCCAGAATTGAGAAATGAAGCGGCTGTGAGGCTGCCGGAGAAACGTCAGGCACTGTATGTCTCCAACCGCATCCTCCAGTCCGCTGAAGCAGTTGACGCGATGGCCCGCGATGCTCTCCAGACGCGGATACGCCCGGTGCACCTTGCGCATATCGGCGGCGGTTAGCCAGATATGTTCACTTCGCTTCGTCATGGGCGACCGCACGTCGCAATGACTGCCCGAGAAGGTGCAACGCAGAGTATGCCGAAAAGTCGACCCGGCGGTCTTTGGAATGTGAATGAATGCGTACATGGCCTGTCCCACAACCGGATCCCAATGCTACACCGCAGGCGCCGTTGACACCAACACCGGAACCTGGCGCACCCATGTATGTGTTTTCCGGCTTCTTGGAGTTGTGCGGGCGATTCGGGCAGGATAGGATGCTCGGCGGCTTCAATGGCTTTATTGATCGTTATTTTTGACAGGTGAGCTGTTATTGGGGATTCTGATTTGCAAATGCTAAAGACAAGACCATTGATATGTATTTTTCTTTTGCTTGCGAGCGCGCTGCCAGGAGCGGTCGTGTATGCCCAAAACGATGAACCCACGGGCTCTGAGCGCCAGCGGAAACGGCTCGGGGACAGCCCGGTGCAAGTCGAGCGCGATCTCGATTTGACCGTACCCTCACAGGATGAGAAGTCTTCTGACTCACCCGGCGAAGAACAGCTCACCCGGCAGCAATTGATTGACCGCAAACTGGCTGCCGCCACTGCCGCGTTGCAGGCAGGAAGGATCGATCAGCCGCCCAATGATTGCGCGTGGTCCCACTATCGTAAAGTTCTGGATATTGACCCGGAAAACGAGGAGGCATTACAGGGGCTGATCGTGGTGCAGGAAGCCATGGTAGCCCGTGCAGTCGAGGCCGCAAGGATCCTCGATTTTGAATCCGCTGAGCGATTTCTGGAAGATGCGGCCCTGGTCAGGGAATCTGAAGACTCCATGGAAGGAGCCCAGCAACAAATCCGGGCCGTCCGGGAATTGCATGTCGAAAAACTCGAGGTCGAAGCCGTTCAAGCCATGGATGCCGGTAATTTTGCCCAGGCCGAGCGTGCATTGATCAAACTCAATGAACTCGGGTGGCGCTGACAGCACGGTCAACCCAGCTAAGACGACGGCTTGAGGAAGCGCGGGTTTACGGCGGGTTCAAGTCAGGCCAGATCATCCGGGATCATTTTATCAATCAGGGCCTGTGGACTCCCGAGTCGGTGGTTGTCCTGGCCGGCAGCTTCACAATGGGGATCTTCCGCCTTTGAAGATGGCCGGGAAGATGGCGAGGGACCCACCCATCGGGTAACGTTCCGCCGCGGATTCGTGATTGGGCGGACAGAAGTCACTGTGAAAGAATTCCGGCTGTTCGTGGACAAGACGGGTTACCGCACCGATGCCGAGAAACAGAATTTTTCAACGGTGTATAACCACTATTCGGGCCAGTTAGACAGGCGTGACGGCGTGACTTGGAAGATGAACTACGAAGGCGCTGTAGCGGATGAAAATGCGCCGGTTGTTCATGTTTCGTGGAACGATGCGACGGCTTATATGAAGTGGCTCGCCCGCGGGACAAGCAAACCCTACCGCCTGCCCTCCGAAGCAGAATTTGAATATGCCGTGCGTGCCGGGCGGACCACGAGGTACTGGTGGGGAGATGGCGTGCCGCCCCGGACCGTTGAAAACCTGACCGGTGAACATGATGTATCGCGCAGCCGCCGGCAATGGTCGCCCTCTTTTAAAGGCTATGGCGACAAATTCTGGGGCCCTGCACCGGTCGCTTCATTCGACACCAACCCCTTTGGGCTTCACGACATCGCCGGCAATGTCAGTGAGTGGGTCAGGGATTGCTGGCATGATTCCTACTTCCAGGCGCCGGTTGACGGGCTCTGCGCGGTTGAGTCCGGATTGCGAGCTGCGCATTGTTCGGGGTGGCCACTGGGCCAGTTCGCCCGACCAGACGCGTTCAGCGCATCGCCTTTCCGCCCAGCCAGACCTGCGGGATGCCCGGACCGGGTTCAGAATTGCCAGAGATCTCTAACCCGGCTGGGGAAAATTTACAGCCCGCGGGCGCTCCTACCTATCCGTCCAGGGCGCTGCCTTGATGAGCATCAGCATCCCCGGCACGGCGACTGCGGTACACAGCAGGAAAAACTGCGTATAACCCATGGCTTCGATCAGGAAACCGGTGCTGGCATTGGCAAAAGTTCGGGGCACGGCAATAAAGCTGGTGAACAGCGCGAACTGCGTGGCGGTAAAGGCGCGGCTGGTCTCGCGCGCAATATAGGCTGTCAGCGCCACGGTACCGAGACCAACACCCAGGTATTCGGCGCTGACGACCATGAACAGACCCACCGGGCTGTGGCCGACCACGCTGAGCCATGCAAAACCGAGAATCGTGATCAATTGAACAAAACCCGAATATCCACAAAGCGCGGTTAATGCTGAGCTTAAGCATCGCGATGCCGCCGATGATCGACCCCGCGATCACTGACCACAGGGCGGCCACCTTGGCTATGGAACCGATCTCGGTGCGGCTGAAACCCATGTCCAGGTAAAACGGCGTGGCCAGTGCAGTGGCCATACTATCGCCCAGCTTGTACAGGAACATGAAGGCGAGAATGGCGAGCGCCGCGCCCACTCCGTCACGGGAAAAAAATTCGCGGAAAGGCTCGATCACGGCTACGCGCAGCGTATGCGGCGCCATTTTGTCATCGCTGACTTCACGGATCACCAGCGTGGTCACGACACCGACCAGCATGAAACCAGCCGTGATCCAATAGACAACAGGCCACGGCAGGTGATCGGACAGGATCAGCGCCAGGGAACCTGGCACCAGGGATGCCAGGCGATAGGCATTGACAAAAAATGAAGTGCCGGTACCGAGCTCATCATCTGCCAGTAATTCCCGCCGGTACGCGTCGATCACAATGTCCTGGCTGGCCGAGAACAGGGACACCGTGAACACCACCGCGACAATAGCGGTCAGCGATTGCGCCGGGTCGAACTGGCCCAACATGCCAATGGCGAAAAACAGCGCAATCTGCGTAATCAAGGGCCCAACTGCGCCGCCGGCCGAGAAATGGCAGAGAAAACCGGTCCATCAGCGGCGACCACAGGAATTTCCAGGTATAGGGCAGCGACATCAGCGAAAAAAGCCCGATGGTTGCCAGGTCTACTTCGTGGCTGCGCAGCCAGGCCGGCACCAGTTGGATCAGCACATAGAGCGGCATGCCGGAAGTGAAACCGAGAAACACGCAGACCAGCATCCTGCGGTTCAGCAGGATTTCTTTCCAGTTGCGTCGCGGGTCTGCGTTCAAAAGTTCGTCACTTGTCTACGATGTCAAAATCGTAGTCCATGGTCAAGGGAGCATGATCGGAGAATCGCTCGTCTTTGTAAATTTCAGCCCGTATGGCTTTCCTTGCAAGGGCAGGGGTTGTTACATGGTAGTCGATGCGCCACCCGGTGTTATTGTCCCAGGCACGGCCGCGGTTCGACCACCAGGTGTATTGCTCCTCGCGCGGATCAACATGGCGAAAGGCGTCGGCCATGCCCACAGGCCCGAACAATTCATCCATCCAGGCACGTTCTTCGGGCAGGAATCCCGAATTTTTCTGATTGCCCCGCCAGTTCTTTATATCGATTTTCCTGTGGGCAATATTCCAGTCACCACAAATGACGTAATGCCGGCCATCTGCCGCCATTTCCGACAGCAGGGGCTGCAAGTAATCCATGGTTTGATATTTTACTTGCTGGCGCTCCTCCTTCGAGGATCCGGAAGGGCAGGTAGAGCGACACCACCGTCAGGTCACCGAGGTCCACTCGCAACCAACGCCCTTCGCTATCCATCACACCCCATCCGATACCGTGCTGCACCTGGTCTGGCTCATGACGAGTGTAAATGGCGACACCGCTGTAGCCTTTTTTCTCCGCGTCATGGTAATAGACGTGGTACCCCCGTGGAGAAAATACCGGATCTTCCAGTTGGTGGCGCTGGGCTTTGGTTTCCTGGATGCAGACAATGTCAGCGTTCTGCTTGTCCAGCCAGTCGAAAAATCCTTTCCTGGCAGCCGCCCGGATGCCGTTGGCATTCAATGTGATGATACGCATTGTATTTTTACTCCCTCCGGATGGGCGGAAAATTTCGGGCAAGCATAACAAAAAAGTCGCCTATGCAGGTTGGCAGAAGCCCGTTCGGAGTAAGGGGTCTTCTTCCAGGACCCTTTGCAACACGATGTTGCAAGAGGAAGCCCCATGGACGGGTTTATGCTGTGTCCTGGAAGAAGACCCCTTACTTCGGACGGGCGAGCCAGCAAGTAGCACAACAATAATGTGAACAACGTTGCTGGAATTCACAGTTAGACCCCGGGCAAGTTTTTGGGCATAATCTAATGCGCACTCCGGTTTGAAGTGCGTGTTAATTTGAGTGGAACGGATTCCGTCATGCAGGATTATAAAAACAGGTTTTTCGAACTGGCGTTGAGGAAAGGCAACCTCAGTTTCGGTCGTTTCACACTCAAATCCGGACGGGTCAGTCCCTATTTTTTCAATGCCGGCGGATTCGATGATGGCGCCTCGCTCGCAGCGTTGGCGGACTGCTACGCGGAATCCATTATTGACTCCGGTTTGTCTTTCGACATGTTGTTCGGCCCCGCGTACAAAGGTATTCCACTCGCGGCAGCGACCGCAATTGCGCTGAACAATACACACGGCCGCAACGTGCCCTATGCTTTCAATCGCAAAGAAGCCAAGGACCATGGCGAAGGCGGTATGATAGTGGGAGCACCGCTGGCGGGTAGCGTTCTGATCATCGATGATGTGATCTCGGCCGGCACATCCGCCAGGGAGTCAATTGACATCATCACGGCTGCAGGCGCCCAGCCAGCCGGAATTGCCATCGCGCTCGACCGGCAGGAACGCGGCCAGGGTAAATTATCCGCGGCCCAGGAAATCAATCGGGACTATGGCATTCCCTGCACAGCCATTGCCGGATTGGATGATCTGATACATTTTTTTGAAAGCCAGGGCAATGATGAAATTGATCTCGCTGCCCTACAACGATATAGAGAAGACTATGGAACATAAACGAAAAGCCACGCTCTTTTTTGCATTACTTTTTTTATCCGCCGCGATACTGGCCGCAGGTTCCGCAATGGCCGCAAAAGTTTATCGCTGGGTAGACGAAAACGGGGAAGTCCACTACACCCAGACTCTGCCCCCGGATTTCGAAGATAAAAAACACGATGAACTGGATGAACGGGGTATTGTCCGGGCCGAAGATCAGAGCCTGGCGCCGCCCCCCCCCAGAACCCAAGCCTGAGATCGATCCCAATGAATTGCCCAGGGACTCGTCCGGCATGAAACGGCCGAAGGCCCTGTATACAGAGGAAGAATTGCAACGGAGAATGGATGCCTTTCTCCTCCTTCGTTACAGTTCGGAGCAGGAAATCCGGGATGCCATGACGGTAGAGATCAATCAGCTTGAATACGACCGGATCCTGTTGCAAACAGCCCAGGAAAGCATGTCACAAACGTACCGCGGACAGGTCAGGGAAGCAGCTAACCGGCAAAGATCCGGCGTCGAGGTTGATTCGGAGATCATCAATTCGATCTCAGATTTTCAAAACCGCCTGGAAGCCTACGGCAATTCCCTGGCCAAGCTGCAGGCAAGGGAAGACAAGATCATCGCAAGTTTCGGCGCCGAACTGGAGCGATACCAATACCTGATGAATGACCAGTCCGAGGAATCCTGAGCCCACGCGGGACTTCCGGTACTCCTTTGAACTCGTAATTATCACCTTGAAAGAGTACTAATGTTCACACGTTGCCCCGGCTGCCACACCGTTCACCCAGTCAATGCCTCCGTGCTGGCGCAAGGGGCAAGTAAATACCGTTGCGGTAAATGCAAGCAAATCAATAATGCACTTGAATCCCTGTTTGATGAATGGCCGGATCCCGGCGACCACCCACCGGCGGCAGGTGAACTGCCAGTACTGGGATTAAGTCTTGACCTGGAAGCAGCGAAACAGGCCCGGTTATCGTCCGGGGAAGACGCGCCGATGGCTGAAGGCGAAGGTGGAGAAGACCAGGGTGCAAGGCGCAGTAAAAAGCTGCTGAGGGCTGCATGGATCACCGCCGCAATTGCCCTGCTCATCCTCGTGACGGTCTTTCTTGCAGACTTCTTCCAGCAGCCCTTACTGAATTCACCTACCGCATCCTTGCGTGATCTTGACCAGATTCAGTTGCTTAGCCGTGACATGCGCAGCCACCCCACCCAGCCCGATACCCTGAGCCTGAGTCTGACCATCGTCAACCGCGCACCCCGTTCCCAGGCATTTCCCGGGCTGGAAGTCATCCTGCTGGACTCCAGCGGCCAGACCCTGACCAGCCGCCTGTTCGAGCCCGGGGAGTATCTCGCAGAAGACGCCAACATCGAAACCGGTATGACACCGGAAGCCTACCTTCATATCAAGCTCGACCTGGCCGATCCCGGGCGCCAGGCTGTCGGCTTCGAGTTGCATTTCCGATAAGGCGGATAATTCTTCGAAGATTATCCAAAAAATGATCAAACAACTCTTTCAATCAGCCTCTGATGTGGTAGTGTTAAAGGCTCCAGTCGATCATATAAAAAACAGGGCGAAATTCATACCCGATGTCCAGAAAAAATCTTATCGAACCCGTCGTTGACCAAGACGATTCAACCCCGTTGAGACAGAATGTTCAGGCAGCCATCAGACTCTATCTGGAGGATATGGGGCAGTCTCAGCCCAATTGCCTGTACCAGACGCTTTTGGCGGAGGTCGAGCCTCCACTGCTTGAAGAAGTTCTGCGTTATACCCACGGTAATCAATCCAGGACTGCGAAGATCCTGGGCATTACACGTAACACTCTCAGGACCAAGTTGCACCGCTACGATATTCCGGTGACCAATGGAAAGGGCTGATCATGAAAGTCACTCCCGGGAAAGCGACCCCCGTCTCACCACAACGGCTGGCATTGATCAGCGTATCGGACAAGACCGGCATCATCGAATTTGCGGGCAGGCTGAGTAAACTGGGCTACGGTTTACTGAGCACCGGTGGTACCGCAAAGGCACTGGCGGGACGCCGGCCTTGCAGTTACCGAAGTTTCCGATCACACGGGTTCACCCGAAATCATGGGGGGGCGCGTGAAAACACTGCATCCACGGATCCACGGGTGGGTTTGTTGGGTAGAGCGGGCGAAGACGATGGGGTCATGAGCGACGAGGACATTCCCCGCATCGACCTGGCGGTAATCAATCTTTATCCCTTTCGAAGCGGTGACCGGCCAGCCAGACTGCAGCTTCACCGATGCCATCGAGAACATTGATATCGGCGGACCGGCGATGGTGCGCTCAGCCGCCAAGAACTTTGAGTCCGTCACAATTATCACCAGCCCCGAACAGTACGAGGCGGTGGCGGAGCAACTCGAATCCGGTTCCGGTGAACTGGACCGCAAAACCCGTTTCGAGCTGGCGGTGGCCGCTTTCAACCGCGTAGCGCAATACGACGACGCCATCAGCAACTACCTGTCCTCAATCGAAGAAGACGGAAGCCAGGCGGTTTTCCCGGACCAGACCAACCAGCTGTTTTGTGAAAGTTGCCGATCTCCGGTATGGCGAAAATCCACACCAGCAGGCTGCCTGGTACCGTGATGTACAAGCGGCTCCGGGCAGCCTGGCTGCAGGGCGCCAGCATCAGGGCAAAGAACTCTCCTACAACAACATCGCCGACGCCGATGCGGCCTGGCAGTGCATTCGCCAGTTCGATGAAACCGCCTGCGCCATCATCAAGCACGCCAATCCCTGCGGCGTGGCCATGGCCCAGGACCCGGCGAGCGCCTATGACCTTGCATTCGCCACTGACCCCACATCCGCTTTCGGCGGAATTATTGCGTTCAACCGGCCGCTGGATGCCTCGACGGCGCGCAGCATCATCGATCGCCAGTTCCTCGAGCTGCTGATCGCACCGGCGTACGACGATGAAACGCTGGCCGTGCTGTCGGCGAAGAAAAACATCCGCGTACTGGAAATACCGCTAAGCAAACCGGTTGCACAGCTGGAAACCAAGCGTATCGACGGCGGCCTGTTGGTCCAGACCTCCGATCTCAAGGCTCTGTCGCGGGAGGACTGCCGGGTTGTTTCACAGCGCGAACCGGATGAGCAGGAATGGCTGGATCTGATGTTTGGCTGGAAGGTCGCGCACATGGTCAAGTCCAACGCCATTGTTTACGTGGCGGGCGGGCGCACGGTGGGTATTGGCGCAGGACAAATGAGCCGGATTGATTCGGCCCGCATTGGCCGTTGGAAAGCGGAGGATGCAGGCCTGCCAATCAAGGGAGCCATCATGGCTTCGGATGCGTTCTTCCCTTTCCGGGATGGAATCGACGCCGCGGGAGAAGCCGGCATTGCTGCCGTCATCCAACCCGGTGGCTCCATGCGGGATGAGGAAGTAATCGCAGCCGCTGATGAACACGGCATGGCAATGGTATTTACCGGCACCCGGCACTTCAGACATTAATATGTAAGAGGTCGCTCGCGGCCGACAGGCTCTGGCATTTGTCGGCCCCAAGGAGCCTCTTACAGAAAATGGAAATGAATAGTATGAACATTCTCATCATCGGCAGCGGCGGCCGGGAACATGCATTGGCCTGGTGCGCGGCCCAATCCCCCGATTCAGAGACTGTATTTCGTCGCTCCCGGCAATGCCGGCACCGCCGGTGAGCCCGGTGTTGAAAACGTCGCCATTTCAGCAAATGACCTGGACGGTCTGCTCAATTTTGCCCGCGAAAAGGGATAGGCCTGACCATCGTCGGGCCGGAAGATCCGCTGGTCAACGGGATTGTCGATCTTTTCACTGAAGCGGGCCTGGCCTGCTTCGGTCCAACCGCTGCAGCAGCCCGGCTGGAGGGCTCCAAGACTTTTGCGAAGGACTTCATGACGCGCCATGACATTCCCACGGCCGCCTATGGATCTTTCACCGCGGTCGAACCGGCAATCCGGTTTATCCGCGAGCACGGTGCACCCATCGTTGTGAAGGCGGACGGCCTGGCAGCCGGCAAGGGCGTAATCATTGCGCAAACGACACTGATAGCGGAAGCCGCTGTACACGATATGCTGGCCGGCAACGCATTCGGAAGATGCCGGTCACCGGGTGATCATCGAAGAGTTCCTGGAAGGTGAAGAAGCCAGCTTTATCGTCATGGCCGACGGCAGGAACATTCTCCCACTGGCCACATCGCAGGATCACAAGGCAGTCGGCGATGGCGACACCGGCCCCAATACCGGCGGCATGGGCGCCTATTCCCCCTGCTCCGGCGGTTGACGAAAGCATGCATCAAAGGGTGATGGCCGAAGTCATCAAACCCGACCATCGACGGGCATGGCCGCCGATGGACACCTTTCACCGGTTTTCTCTATGCCGGGCTGATGATCTCTCCAGCAGGTGATCTGCAGGTACTCGAATTCAACGTTCGTTTTGGCGATCCCGAAACCCAGCCCATCCTGATGCGCCTGCGGTCGGATTTGCCAGCGCTCTGCCTGGCCGCCGTCGAGGGCCGCCTGGACCAGGAAAAAGCCCATTGGGATGACCGCGCATGCCTCGGTGTGGTGATGGCGGCTGATGGTTATCCGGGCAGCTATGCGAAGGGCCTCCCCATCAGCGGCCTCGACAGCGAATTTCCGCAACACGTGAAAGTGTTCCAGGCCGGCACTGCCTTCGCCGAAAGCAACATGGGCGAAAGCGATCTGACCGCCACCAGCCTCACCATCAACGCTCAAAGCGAAGCAGACATTGTCACTTCCGGCGGCCGGGTGCTGTGTGTATGCGCGCTGGGAGAAACAGTCGCCGAGGCACAGCGTGAAGCATACCGCGCTTGCGGGCAGATTGTATGGGAAGGCGCATTCACCCGCAGCGATATCGGATACCGCGCCATTGAGCGCGAAATAAATTAATAGTGGATGTTTCCCATCTGCTCGATGAGTTGAATGAACCTCAGCGTGAGGCGGTAACGTGCACTGACAGTCACGTACTGGTCCTGGCGGGGGCCGGCAGCGGCAAGACCCGGGTACTGGTGCACCGCCTGGCCTGGCTGATCCAGGTCGAACACGTCTCACCGCTGGGCGTGCTGGCCGTCACCTTCACCAACAAGGCGGCTGGGGAAATGAGGGAGCGCACCGGCCGCTTGCTCGGGGTCTCCACCCGGCCGCTGTGGATCGGCACTTTTCATGGCATTGCCCACCGCCTGCTGCGCATGCATTGTAAAGAGACAGGATTGCCCGAGACTTTCCAGATCCTGGATTCGGAAGATCAGCAACGCCTGCTGCGCCGGATTATCCGTGACGAGGGCATGGATGAGGCGCACTGGCCGGCACGCCAGGCGCAGTGGTTTATCAATGCCCGCAAAGACGAGGGGCCAGAGGCCACAGAATATCGAGCATCTTGATCACCCGGTCACAGCGACCTGGGTGCGCATCTATCAGCTTTACCAGGACTACTGCAACCGCGGCGGCCTGGTCGACTTCGCCGAGTTGCTGCTCCGCGCCCACGAACTCTGGCTGGAGCACCCCGGCGTGCTGGATCATTACCGCAAACGCCTCCGGCACCTGCTGATTGATGAGTTCCAGGACACCAATGCTATCCAGTACGCCTGGCTGCGCATGCTGGCGGGAGACAGCGGCCGGATGTTCGTGGTTGGTGATGACGACCAGTCCATTTACGGCTGGCGTGGGGCAAAGGTGGAAAACGTCCATCATTTTGTACGTGATTTCCCGGGATGTGCGTACCGTGCGCCTGGAACAGAATTACCGCTCCACCGGCAACATCTCTGAACGCCGCCAACGCCTTGATCGCCAATAACCAGTCCCGCATGGGCAAGAAGCTGTGGACGGACGGCCCCAGCGGCACGCCCATCCGGATCTATTCCGCCTTCAATGAACAGGACGAGGCCCGTTTCGTGGTCGAGTGCATCCGGCAATGGCTGGATGAAGGCCGGCGGGCCGACGACAGCGCCATACTCTACCGGACTTCGGCACAGTCACGCCTGTTCGAGGAATACCTGCTGCAGGAGAGCATCCCCTACCGCGTGTATGGCGGCCAGCGGTTTTTCGAGCGCACCGAGGTCAAGGACGCCCTGGCCTACCTGCGTTTGCTGAATAACCCGAATGACGATGCAGCCCTGGAGCGGGTAATCAACAAACCAAACCGCGCCATCGGTGAAAAAACGATATCCATCATCCGCCTGCAAGCCAGGGAAAGTGGGCTGACCCTGTGGCAGGCTGCCGGTGAATGTATTTCCCAGGGGAAATTTGCTGCCCGCGCGGGAACCGCAGTGTCCGCTTTTATCCGGCTGATTGAAAAAATGCGCGAGCGCATGCAGGACTGGACCCTGGGCAACCAGATGCAGGGCGTGATCGACGACAGCGCACTGGTCGGACACTATGAAAAAGAACCACGTGAGCGCATGGAAACCCGTATCGAAAACCTGGGCGAGTTGGTCACGCGGCGGAAGCCTTCATCCTTCCCCATGATGATGCCGAGGCCGGTCTGAGCGAACTGCAGTCCTTCCTCAGCCACGCAGCCCTGGAAGCCGGCGAAACCCAGGGTGAAAGCTGGGACGATTGTGTACAGCTGATGACGCTGCACTCCGCCAAGGGCCTGGAGTTCCCACTGGTGTTCATCGCCGGCATGGAAGACGGCCTGTTTCCCCACCGCCGCTCGGTGGAAGAATCCGGCGGCCAGTTGGAGGAAGAACGGCGCCTGTGCTACGTGGGCATGACCCGTGCCCGGGAGCAGTTGTACATCAGCCATGCCGAAACCCGGCGTATGTACGGCTCCCAGAACCACTGCCGGCCATCACGGTTTATCGACGAGATGCCAGCGGAATTACTCGAAGAAATCCGCCCGCGAATTGCTGCTCACCGCCCTTACGTACCGGCGCGCCCGGCGGCCTCAGTAATCCAGGGGCAGGACTGGCCGTACAAGCTGGGCCAGAATGTCAGCCACACCAAATTCGGCGAGGGCACCATCATGGCTTTTGAAGGTTCCGGTGAACACACGCGGGTGCACGTCAATTTTTATGGCGCGGGCGCCAAGTGGCTGGTGCTGGCCTATGCAAATTTGCAGGCCTGTTGATATGAGACAAGCTGAAGAAATTCTGCTGGAAACACGCCTCGGCCAGCTTGCAGGTTTGCACTGGAAGACCGAAGGCGCACCCCCGGTCCTGTGCCTGCACGGCTGGCTGGATAACGCCGCCTCGTTTCTGCCGCTTGCGGAACATCTGACCGGCCTGGATATCGTCGCACTGGATCTCCCGGGGCATGGGCTTTCAGAGCATCGTCACCATACAGCGCGTTATCACTTCATTGATTACCTTTGGGACGTGGACGCGGCCCTGACTGCCCTGGGCTGGGAAAGCTGCCACATCATCGGGCACTCGATGGGTGGCGGGGTGAGTACGCTGTATTCCGCAGCGTCGCCGGCTCACGTCCGCAGTGTCGTGGTGCTGGACGGCCTTGGGGCCGATATCAAGCACCGGAGCGGACACCGCCTTGCGCTTGCGCAAAAGCATGACGGTAATGCGCAGGGAACGCAATCCACTCAGGCCCTATGACTCGATCGATGAAATGGTCAGGGCCCGGCGTGGAGTCTCGGACCTGTCCGTTGACGCCGCAAGATTACTGTGTGAGCGCTCGGCAAGGCACGTCGGGAAACATTTTTACTGGCGTACAGACCCCGCCCTGAACTGGGTATCGCCGATCATCCTGACCGATGAGCAGGTACTGGATTGTCTGAGTAATATCGAAGCGCCACTGCTGTCCTGGATTGCCACACCGTTTGCCAGTTGGTATTCAGAGGACAAGGTTCGTGCCTGCCAGGTGGCGACCCAACATGGCCGGCACGAGACCATTGAAGGCCACCATCATTTCCATATGGACGCGCCGGAAAAGATCGCAGAAACTATCCAGGCATTCATTTTGGAGAATGATCTAACCCCAAGCCAGCGAGAACAATATGAACAACCCGATCAAGACCAGCATCCCGGCACGTGAACGCCTGATCTTCGCGCTTGATGTACCAGACCTGGACCAGGCGAAAAAACTGGTGGCGGCACTGGACGACTCCGTGATGTTCTACAAACTGGGGCTGGAATTCTTTCTTTCCGGCAATTACTTCGAACTGGCGGCCGAACTCAAGCAACGGGGGAAAAAGATTTTTGCCGACCTGAAACTGTTCGATATTCCCGCCACCGTAGCAGCGGCAGTGCGGCAACTGGCCCGGCACGAGGTCAACTTCTGCACCGTCCATGGCAACGATGGCATGCTGCGCGCGGCCGTGGAAGCCAAAGGTGAAATGCAGATCCTGGCCGTGACTGCATTGACCAGCCTGGACCAGGGCGATCTGGATGACCTCGGTTTCCAATGCGATGCCCGCACATTGGTCCTGTCCCGCGCACGCCGCGCCCTGGAGTTGGGTTGTGATGGCGTGGTCTCATCCGGGCTGGAAGTATCCGCCCTGCGCGAATCCGTCGATCACGCCCTGATCACGGTTTGCCCGGGCATCCGGCCCGTCTTCAATGATGAAATCCCCTCCGGGTGACGACCAGCAACGCGTGGTTACGCCAGCTCGCGCTATCGCCAGCGGCGCAGACTACCTGGTGGTTGGCCGCCCGATCCGGGATGCTGACGACCCCCGCAGCGCCGCCGAAAAAATCCAGCAGGAAATCCTTTCAGCACTGTAAGAGGTCGCTCGCCAGAGCACCAGGCGCTTATACCGCGCCTACTGGATTCCGGATGCGACTACGTCGATCCGGAATGCACGGATGGGAGGGGGTTGACAATACTTAACCTCTTGCATTACGATACGCCCGTAACATCATAATAATGAATGAAAACACATTGGTGGACTGCGACATAATCACCAAATAATAATTTTACGATCCTCTCCGGCTCTGCCGGATTTCCGGGCGGGTGCATTACCAGCCCGGATTTTTTTTGTGCGATCAACTATGATCTTAAAATGAGCAGCGATTTTCCCAAATTGGGGTTTTTTGCATCCTTGCAGCTTCGCTGGTATTTGCTGCTGCGGACCGTGCTGCACTGGTGGGTGAAAGCAAAAATACTGCCGTCGCCATTCGAAGATCTCGACATCGATTTGGACAAGCCAGTCTGTTACGTGATCGATTCCTATGCTCTTACCTCCCTGCTCATACTGGACAAGTCATGCGAGCAACTGGGCCTGCCCCGGCCCCTGTGGCCACTGCAACATAAAACGGGAACGGAGCCCCGCTCCTACCTGGCCCTGCGTAGAAAGAAAGGCCTGATTATCAGGTTCGTCACGCCGCGCAGCCACTCCGAAACCCTGGAGAGAATGGTTGACCAGGTCAGCAGCGGCGAAGAGCCGGATATTCTGCTGGTTCCGGTCTCGGTGTTGATCGGGCGTGCACCGGACAAGGAGACCGGTCTGGCCAAGATATTCTTCACGGAATCCTGGGAAATCGGGGGGCGAATCAACCGTCTCATCAATTCCTTGTTCAATGGCAGGAGCACGATCGTGCAGTACAGCCCGCCCATTTCGTTGCGCGAACTGACCGATGAAGGCCTGGGAGCGTCTCGCAGCCTGCGCAAAGTATCACGCGTTCTGCGGGTTCACTTCCGCCGGGTCCGCAGCGCAGCGATCGGCCCGGATCTCTCCCACCGGCGTACCTTCATTGACCGGATTCTAAGCAGCCAAAGCGTAAAATCCGCAATCACTGAAAGTGCCCGCAAAAAGAAGACAACAGAGCAAAAGGCCCGGAAACAGGCGCGAAAATACGCCTACGAAATAGCAGCCGATTATTCCTACGCTTTCGTGCGGATAGCATTCTTCACCTTAACCTGGTTCTGGAACAAAATTTATGACGGTGTTGTACTTCAGCATTTTCGCAGTTTCCAGAAACTGGCCCCGGAATACGAGGTCATTTACGTGCCCTGTCACCGCAGTCATATCGACTACCTGCTGGTCTCGTATTTTGTCTACGATAACGGCCTGGTACCGCCCCACATTGCAGCCGGCATCAATATGAATCTCCCGATCGCCGGGCGGTTTATGCGTAAGGGTGGCGTATTCTATCTGCGCCGTAGTTTTCGTACAGACAAACTTTACTCTGCGGTCTTCCAGGAATACCTGAGCCGCATTCAGGCGAGCGGTACCTCGATCGAGTATTTCATTGAAGGAACCCGCAGCCGCACCGGCAGACTGTTGCAGCCCAAGGCCGGCATGCTCTCCATGACCGTGCGGGGCTACCTGAAATCTCCCGGCCGGCCGGTCATGTTCCAGCCGATTTACGTGGGTTATGAACGCCTGGTCGAAGGTAACAGCTATATCGCCGAGTTGTCCGGCCAGGAAAAGAAGTCGGAATCGCTGGGGGATCTCCTCAGAGTGACAAGGATACTGAAACAACGTTACGGAAAGGTGAATGTAAGCTTCGCCGAACCGGTGTTCCTGGATGATCTCCTGGACAGGCATGCGCCCGGATGGCGGGAAAAGACGTTCACAGATCAGCAGAAACCAGGCTGGATTAACCCATTGAGCAATGAACTCAGCCAGCAAATCATGACCAGAATGAATGAGGCGGCGCATGTAAACTCCATCAACCTGCTCGCCGTCATCCTGTTGCCCATGAAAAAACAGGCCATGGGCAGAGAGGACCTGGCTGATCAACTTGGCCTATACCTCAACCTGCTCAAACGCTGCGCCTACTCCGACCGGATAACCTACACCCAAAAAACTGCTGAAGAAATCATTTCCTACGGCGCCGAGCTTGGCGCAATCGAAATCCGTGAGGACCCACTGGGCGACATCATTGCCATCAAGCTCGAACAGGCGGTACTGCTGACCTATTTCCGCAACAACATAGCTCACCTGGTCGCTTTGCCATCACTGGTCGCCAGTTGTTTCCTCAATACGCGCATCATTGCAAAGAAGGATCTTCACCGGATTTCACTGGCTGTTTACCCGTTCCTGAAATCCGAGCTGTTCCTGCCCTGGAACCAGGAGGACTTCCTCCATGCCATCGACGACCACGTCGAGTGGCTGAGGGGACAGGGCCTGTTGTGGGAAGACTCCGAAAAGGAACTGTTGGAGCGGGCGGAAGGCAGCAGCCAGGAAGCGCAGCAGCTAAAGATCATGGCGCACGGCCAGATCCAGACTTTCGAACGTTACTACATCACGATCGCAGTCCTGGCCAAGAACGGTTCCGGCACTCTCACCCGCAGTGAACTCGAAAAGCTGTGCATACAAACAGCCCGGCGAATTTCCCAGTTGAGTGAATTCGCTGCCCCCGAATTCTACGACCGTAATCTTTTTCGCCAGTTTATCAGCCTGCTCAGGGAAAGCGGCTCACTTACAACCAATTCGGATGAAAAGCTGGAATTTGGCGACAGGATCAATCAACTCAGTGATGACGCGAAGTTCATCCTGAGCAAAGACATCCGCCGCGCCATCATGCGCGCAGCCCCCCAGGTCCCCCAGCAGACAGAAGCTTGATAATTTATCCGCAGAGGACGCAGAAGATAAATTTACAGACTCAATTGTGTGCCATGTGTGTCTTGCGTCTTTAGCGGAAATATTTCAGGCGTCCAGGTCAGGGATGAGCTTGGACTGGAGGTAGGCGATCCAGTCTTTGAGTTTTAGTTTGCGCTTTTTCATGCGAGTCAGGCTGAGCTGATCCAGGGTGGGATCCTTGACCAGCCGGGCGATGGCGTGGTCGAGGTCGCGATGCTCCTCCCTGAGACGGGTGATCAGCATGGCAATCTCACCCGGATCGTTTGAGTTAAGGTTCACAGTAGTACCCTTTAAAGGTAATACAAGGATAATACAGTTTTCGGCACAATATACGGCTCTTGCCTTATTTCGCGTAAAATGCGTGGATTGCCGCAAGGAAATAAACTCTTTGATGCCCATCACGGAACAACAGCGATATTCGCAAACCAGGCTTGCAAGACGCTTGCAGCGCAATACGGGTCGCGCGATTTCGGACTACAACATGATCAGCGACAAAGACCGTGTAATGGTCTGCCTGTCGGGTGGCAAAGACTCCTATACGCTGCTGGACATGTTGTTGGCCTTGCAGAAGCGGGCGCCAGTGCATTTTGAGTTGATCGCAGTCAACCTGGACCAGAAACAACCAGGCTTTCCGGAACATGTTCTACCCGCGTACCTGGGCCATATGGGGGTGCCGTTTCATGTCATCGAACAGGACACTTACAGCGTGGTCAGGCGGGTCATTCCGGACGGCAAGACCACCTGTGGACTTTGTTCCCGTCTGCGCCGGGGTGCACTGTACAACTTTGCCGGTGAACACGGCATCACCCGTATCGCCCTGGGCCACCACCGCGATGACATCATCGAAACACTGTTCCTGAACCTGTTCAACGGCGGGCGGATCAAGGCTATGCCGCCCAAGCTGCTGTCAGACGATGGCCAACACGTCGTGATCCGCCCACTGGCATATTGCGCCGAGGAAGATATCGCAGGCTATGCCCAGACCCGGCAGTTTCCCATCATCCCCTGCGACCTGTGCGGTTCCCAGCCCAATCTGCAGCGCCAGCAAATCAAGAAGATGCTGGCAAAATGGAAAGAGAAACATCCCGGACGGATCGAAAACATCGCCCGGGCAATCCGTCACGTTTCCCCTTCGCAACTGGCGGACCGTGAACTCTTCGATTTTATTAATCTCGGCAAAGAACTCAAAACGTCCGCAGAACCCTCCGGCTGGTTGATGCCTGTCGATGGTATCCAGCTTGATACCAGCACTCCTTGAATGAGTACCAACACCCTGGAGAATGAATCATGGATAGAAGAAAATTCGTAAAAACAGCCGGCATGGCAGGAACGGTGGGCTTGCTTGCAGCCTGTGGCAGCAAGTCTGAAACGACAGACTGTGTCGAGGGTTCATCAGGACCGGTCACTGACGGAATAAAATGGAAAATGGTCACCACCTGGCCGCGGGATTTTCCCGGGCTGGGTACCGGGGCGAGCCACCTGGCGGAACTCATCGGAAAACTCAGTAACGGCCGCCTGAGCGTGGAAGTATACGGCGGCAATGAACTGGTGCCTCCCTTCGAGGTATTCGACGCCGTTAGGCGGGGCACGGCTGAAATGGGCCACGGCGCCGCCTATTATTGGAAAGGCAAAATTCCAGCTGCACTGTTTCTCGCCGGCGTACCGTTTGGGCTGACCGGCAATGAAATTAACGGCTGGTTCTATCACGGTGGCGGCCTTGAACTTTATCGCGAAGCCTACGCTCCATCTGGAGTCATCCCCTTTCCTGCCGGTAACTCAGGAACGCAGATGGGCGGCTGGTTCAACAGGGAGATCAACAGTACTGCTGATCTGGATGGCCTGAAAATGCGTATTCCCGGCATCGGGGCGGAAGTCATCAAACGACTGGGGGCCACACCCGTCAACATTCCGGGAGCAGAACTGTTTACCGCTCTGCAAAGCGGTACGATTAATGCGAACGCATGGGTCGGCGCGATGAATGATCTCGAGTTAGGCTTGTTCAGGGCAGCGAAGTATTACTACTACCCGGGCTGGCATGAACCCGGCACGGCCCTGGAAAGCCTGGTGAATGCCGAAGCATGGGCAGCCCTGCCAGAGGATTTACAGGAAATCGTGGCAACTGCGTGCAAGGCCTCCTCGCTGGATATGTACGCCGATTTCGAAGCCAGGAATGGAATAGCCCTGGCAACGCTCATCAATGAGCATGGCGTCGAATTGCGTGCATTTCCCGATGAAGTTCTGGCAGAATTCAAGCGGGTTTCTTTCGAAGTGCTGGAGGAACTCGCGGCCGACGATGATATGGCCGGCAGGATCTGGGCATCTCAAAAGGCTTTCCTGGACACAGTTCGCCTGTGGACTGAAATCGGCTCACAATACTTCGTCAATCACAGATAGGGACAGGCAGGACCGGTGAAAACCACCATTGAGGCCGTTTTCTGCATCGCCATGCCGGTACTGGGGCTATCCTACCTGCTCCAGCCCAGGCAATGGATTCAATTCTTTTCCGAACTGGCCCACAAGCCTTACCGCAGCCTGCCCCTTGCCCTGGCGATGCTCACGGCCGGCACGTTTTGTGGCCTTGCCTATAACGACTGGACTGCAACCTGGCCGATCTTCATCAGCGCGTTCAGTTGGCTGCTGGCGCTGGAAGGCGCCCTCATCCTTGTCTATCCTGCTTCGCTTGCGCGCCTGCAAAAAATCCCGGACCGGTTTCTTAGTTTATACCTGCGCAGCGGCGGCATCCTGTTCATCATTCTCGGCGCCCTGCTTTACCAGCACTTCTTCGGTTTTCCACAGATCAACTAACCCGCATATTGCACGAAGGCGGGCTAGTTCAATGCTACGACATCAACCGTTATTTTTTCCATGACCCCTTCGGTGGTATGACTGCTGAATGCTGCAGACAACCCCCTGCGGGCACTGATGCCCAGAACCACCATGTCGGCATTCACCTTTCCTGCCACCCTGGCAATCACATCATCCGGCTTGCCCATATCCCGGTGAATATTCTCGCGTGGCAGGCCAGTCATCCGCCCAATCAATTCACGGTCCGGAAAATCTTCACTGTCCTTGTACGCATTGACGACATGGAATTCGGCATCAAAGTATTCCGCGAGATACTTTCCACGCTCCAGGATTCGCTCATTCAATTCCTTGTGTACCGGATCGGTCGCCTGGGTGTTTACTGCCGCCAGAATACAATCGATTGGCGCATGCGTACCTTCGTCGACGATAACAACGTCACAATTGGCCCGCCGGACCAGGTCCCATTTGGAATCGGTAATTCCGCGTTTGTTTTCAGCCGAAGCCTCGCACAACATGATCGTGTCGCATGAGTAACGATCTGCAGCGTTGAGGATGGAATTCCGCCAGCTACGGGTCCAGAATAGTTCCGTAACATAATCTACGCCGGATTCATCCAACGGCAGCAGTAAATCCTTTAACCAATCGTAACTGCGAACGATTTCATCGGGAGTATCGGGATCACCCTTGTCGTCACTCTCGAACCCGATTAACAGGTGGAATTCGAGCACCCGTTCCCTCCTCTGACGGATGATATCGAGCATACGCTCCAATGCGAGATGCCTCTCATGAGACGGATCAACGATAACCAGGAACTTTCTTTTCTCCACTTCAATACCCTCCAGGCAATTGTCTTCTGTTGAGTAACTCGATACTGAGTTCAGAACATTCTACCTGATTAAAAGCCGGAAACCTGCCCCGAACCCTAATTTAAGATAAATCAGGCTCATTCTGCTGCGACAGCCCGCATATGGCATGAGTTGCCGGACATGCAGTATGCGGACTAGGAGTACACCACGCCGGGCAGCCAGGTGATGAGTTGTGGCCACAGGGCGAGCAAGCCGAGCAGGAAAACCTGGATGAAGATGAAGGGGATCACACCGCGGTAAATGGCGGAAGTGGGCACGCTGTCCGGGCAGACGCCCCTGAGATAGAACAGCGAAAAACCGAACGGTGGGGTCAGGAACGAAGTCTGCAGGTTCAGCGCGATCATCACGCCCAGCCAGATCGGGTTGAGGCCCATGACCATCAGTACCGGCCCGACAATGGGCACCACGACGAAAGTAATCTCGATGAAATCGAGCACGAATCCGAGCAGGAACATCACCAGCATGACCATGATCATGGCGGTAACGACGCCGCCAGGGAGTCCGGTCAACAAGTCAGCGATCAATTTGTCACCGCCGAAGCCCCTGAAAACCAGGCTGAACAGGGACGCGCCAATCAGGATCATGAACACCATCGTGGTAATCCGGGTCGTCCGGAAAACTACGTTTCTAAGGGTTTCCAGGGACAACTGGCCACCCACCAGGGCCAGCAACATCGCGCCAACCGCACCAACGGCTGCAGCCTCGGTTGGAGTGGCAATACCCTTGAGGATGGAGCCGAGTACCGCGACAATCAACAACAAGGGGCCGGCTGCCAGGGCCAGCAGGCGGCCGATGCTGACCTCGCTTTCGGCGGCTTCAAGATCTTCCGGCATGGCGCCGGGTTTCAGTCTGGCGAGGATCCCCAGGTACAGAACGTACATCCCCACCAGCATAAACCCGGGCACCAGCGCACCGGCGAACAACTCACCGACCGAGATGGTCTCCGGGCTGTAGTTACCCATCTGGAGTTGCGCCTGCTGGTAGGCGTTCGACAGCACATCCGCGAGCATCACCAGGACAATAGAAGGCGGGATGATCTGCCCCAGGGTACCCGAAGCGCATATGGTTCCGGTGGCGACGGCGGGATCGTAGCCTTTACGCAACATGGTGGGGAGGGATATCAGGCCCATCGTGACCACGGTGGCGCCGACGATCCCGGTGCTGGCCGCCATCATCGCGCCCACCAGCACAACAGCGATGCCAAGCCCACCCGGCATACCGCGCATCATTGCAGCCAGGGACTGCAGCAACTGGTCCGCGAGCTTCGAGCGCTCCAGCATCACGCCCATGAACACGAACAGCGGAACGGCTATCAGTGTCTCGTTGGTCATGATGCCGAAGATCCGGTTGGGGAGGGCCTCCAGGAACACCGGATCGAAAGTACCGGTAAGCACGCCCAGTCCTGCAAACAGCAGGCCGACGCCTGCCAGGGTAAACGCTACCGGAAATCCTGCCATCAGGGCCAGCCCAATGGCAAGAAACAGCCCGAGTGACATCCATCCAGCCATTAGATTTTCTGTGGATACTTGAGTATGAAGCGGTTTAAGTTTTTATTTTCCACAGGTTTCCCATTCATTCAAGAAGCAGGCATGATATCACTGCAAACTTGGTCCAAAGAACTTAATGAACAATTTTTTTATACACAGAATTCGCCGCCAGGCAATAATCATTACCTTATTCAGATTTCTGATCATTCTGTAGCAGGTTTATTGTGTAATTCAATGATATTTATGTCTTTATGCAGTATAAATGAACCAACAGCATATCCCGGCAATGCAAACAACTTGCGCCCACGCCTCCACTGATTGTGAATTACACACAGAGTTATCCACAGCCTTGCAGATGATATTGATGCAAATGGTGACCATTACTCACCGCACGGACTGTCGCTCGGGCGGAAATTGAGGTGAACAATCTTTCTTCTGCCACACCCGAGGGTTTACAATATGCCGTTTTCAACGCCGCTCTGGCGATAACAGGCAAGATATCCAGGTGAAAGAACATATAGAAGAATTGCTGGCACAATCCCTGCTGCATCTACAGCGTGAAGGTGTGTTGCCCGAAGAGTCCGAACCTGCCATTCAACTGGAACGGACCCGTTCTCCGGAACATGGCGAATTCGCGTCGAACCTTGCCATGACCCTGTGTAAAGCAGCGGGCATGCCCTCCCACGTGAACTGGCCCAGGCCATAATCGACCGTCTGCCACGCTCAAGGCAGCTTGAGCGGACCGAGATCGCCGGCCCTGGTTTCATTAATTTCTATCTCAACCGCCTGGCGCTTTCCGGAGTGATCAAGGATGTACTCCGCCTGGGAGATCGATATGGAAACCTGAGCCCTGAACAAGCGGAAAACATCACACTGGAGTATGTATCGGCCAATCCGACCGGACCACTCCACGTCGGGCACGGTCGCGGGGCCGCTTATGGTGACAGCCTGGGCAACATCCTTGAGTGTGCGGGGCACAAGATTCAAAGGGAATATTACGTCAACGACAACGGCCGCCAGATGGATATCCTGGCCGCATGCGTCTGGTTGCGTTACCTCGAGTTGTGTGGCGAGCAGGTACAGTTCCCGGAAAATGGCTACCAGGGAGACTACATTTATGACATCGCCCGCACCATTCGGGCTGACCACGGTGACAAGTGGCGTTTCACCCCTCAGGATGTTGAAGACGGCTTGCCACCGCCAATGACCGAGGGCGGAGATGGGGAAATTCACATTGACGCCCTGATCCAGCGTGCCCGGAAACTATTGGGGAGCAAAGGCTATACCGTTTTTTTCGATGCGGCCCTGAACAGCATCCTGGATGATATCAAGGATGACCTGTCCGAGTTTGATGTGCGTTTCGACCTGTGGTTTTCCGAACAGCAATTGGAAGACAGCGGCGCTGTCGAACATGCGATTGAACGGCTACGCGAAAACGGCCACCTGTATGTAAAAGACGGCGCCACCTGGTTTCGCGCCTCGTCCCTGGGTGACGAGAAAGACCGGGTCGTCATTCGTGAGAACGGCCGGACCACATATTTTGCGTCGGATATTGCCTATTTTCTGGACAAGATCGAACGTGGTTTTGACCGCGCCATCTACGTACTCGGGGCCGATCATCACGGCTACGTGCCCCGCCTGCGTGCCGCGGCCAAAGGCCTGGGGGAGGATCCGGACCGGCTGGAAGTCATGCTGGTCCAGTTCGCGGTATTATTTCGTCAGGGCAAAAAAGTACAGATGTCGACCCGCTCGGGGCAGTTCATTACATTACGCGAGTTGCGCGAAGAAGTTGGCAAAGACGCTGCCCGTTTCTTTTACATCATGCGCTCGCACGAACAACATCTGGATTTCGATATCGACCTGGCGAAGTCGCACAGCAACGAAAACCCGGTGTATTATATCCAGTATGCTTACGCCCGGATTTGCAGCGTTTTGCGCAACCTGGAGCAGAAGGACCTGTACCACAATGAAGCCATCGGGGAGGCTGCACTGGACCTGTTGACCGAGGATCACGAATTGGCGCTGACACGCACATTGAGCCGTTTCCCCGAAACCATAGAATCCGCAGCGCGTAGCCGTACACCTCACCTCCTGGCCCACTATCTCCACTCCGTGGCTACCGATTTGCATGCCTACTACAACGCACATCAATTCCTCGTGAAAGAGGAGAACCTCCGCAATGCCCGGCTGAACCTGATCCTGGCGACAAAAATCATTTTGAAGAAAGGCCTGGCTCTATTGGGAGTTTTTGCTCCAGAGGAAATGTGAATGGCGAAAAACAGGCGAAGAAAATCAAGCGGAGGCAGGCAGGGAACACCGGCATGGATGTGGTTGTTCACCGGCATCCTGATCGGTCTTGGTCTTGCATGGTATCTTTTTGCCAAGGGCTATATCCCGGCAGTCCGGATCGAGCAACCGGTAGCTGGCGAATCATCAACCCGGCAGCAGCCTGAACCCGCGATCACGGATGGTATGTCATCTGCTGATGCCGAGCAGGACAAACCCCATTACGATTTCTTCACCGTCCTGCCGGAGATGGAGGTAGTTGTTCCCGGACAAAACTCCGATCAGAAGGATGGGCAGGCGACGGGGCAGGAGAATGTCCAGGAGACGGCCCCGGATAACGATACAGGCAGCTACCTCCTACAGGTAGGTTCCTTCAGGCAAGCCGGCGATGCCGAACAATTAAAAGCCCGCCTGGCGCTGATCGGTATCGTTGCCAGGATTCAGACCGTTGAGGTTAACGAAGCCACTTGGAACCGTGTACGCATCGGTCCCGTCAACGGCGCCCGCCAGGCCGACGAATTAAGAAAGCAACTCGCCAAAAACGGCATCGACAGCCTGGTCATGAAGAACCCGTAAGAAGCGATATCAGTCCAGTTCAACGCCCATTCTTGCCAGCGTGTGAGTTACACCTCACGGTTTTCTTTGGCGTAGAGGTCGGTGATGGGGGGCTTTTCAGAGGCAGAGGAGGACTGCCAGGCTTTGCGCCAGGCTTCGAATTGTTTCCAGAATTGTGTGCTGTCCCATTTCCCATTGCTGTCCGGGCGAAAGCCGTCTGCGTCCAGGGCGTAAACACCGGCCCGCAGGGATTGATCTTCAATATCTGCTGCAAAACTGAGCAAACTGCCCGACGCGTTTACCGGACCAAACCGGTCGAGCCAGGCGCCCAGGGCCCGGCGCGCTTGTCCGGTGTCCCCGAGATTACAGGCCTGTTTCAGACTTTTGAGGAGCCGGGACTCGTCTTCGCCCGGCTCGGTTTGCCTGTTGCTCCCCTGGCTCGTGCTCCGCGGACGCCTTCGCCAGAAGGCAGCCAGTGTTGTCAGCCACAGGAAGGCAAACAGGAGGGTCAGCCAACGCCAGTAGGCCGGCCCGTCATTGCCACCGGAATTTCGAGGAGTACCGGCAGCCTCGAGAGCAGGCGCTGCCAGGACTTGCTGCGGCAAAGGTGTCACGGCCGATGGCCCGACCTGGATCACCCTTGAGGGGAGCACTGAGGTGCGCTGACGATCATTTACGGTATCCCACCAGTGAACCGTCAGTTCCGGCAGGACCAGTTCCCCTTCCTTTTCAGGCACAACGGCGTAGCGGAATTCCTTGTGGCCCAGCACCCACTGTCCGTCGTCCCGGCTGATGCCCTGCGGCTGGTCCGGGTAGATCCGGACATTGCTGATTTCAGGCCAACCCGGCTCGGTAATCATGTGCTCTTCCAGCCCCACGGCATCGACGATCACGGTACGCGTCACGGGCTCGCCAACCCGGAGGCCGTCTGACGCCGATATCTGCTCCGATAACTCCAATTGACGTGCAGGCTGCCATGAATCGCCGGCGGCGGCGCCCGGCCTTGGCTGGATGGTCAACTGGATCGCATCGCTTTTTACTTCTATCCGGCGGCCCCGCACGGAAGGCTGCCACAAACGATCTTTCCGTCGCTCCACCAGGCGGCCCGACAGTTGCAAAGGCGGAATCGTCAGTTCCCCTGAGCGTTCCGGAAAAATTGCGTAGCGCCGCTCCAAAACACGATAACGAACACCGTTTCTGTCTGCCTGGAAAGCCAGTTCATCCAGCAGGCGCACCGAGGCCGGCACAGGCTCTGGCTGGCTGATGGCTGCCTCGGTCAGGTTTTGCCGGTAGAACACACGTACGGTCAAGCCCAGTTGCGCGTTAACGTAATGAGGCGAAGCTTCAGGCGCGACGTCGACTTCAATGAAAACCGGCGGTAACTCTCCGGGTTCAAGTTCGGGTGCAGGGTCTACATGCAGGTTTATGGCCCGGGTTGTGCTTGCCCCCACTTTCAGAGGTGGAATCTGCAGGTCACCGCTGCGCCGTGGCTCCAGCACCAGCATCAGCCGGACAGTGGCGGACTGGCGGCCATTGACGATGGACATCTGGGTCTCAGACCGCCGGTCCAGCACCGTAAAATCATTTTCCAGTAGCGACAGGTCGGCATCGAGATTTTGCCTGGGGTCGTCGGTTTGTAGTGTCAACGTGACGGTTTCACCCTCGACGATACTGTTACGGTCGAGTTTCACACTCACTTCTGCGGCCTGCAGCGGCGCAAGCCACAGCACCAGCAGGGCCAGCAGGAAATACCTGAACCTGCAGCCTGTCCTGATCTCACCGGGCATGATCTCGCCGGTCTTCACTTCACCAATTCTGGTTTTGCCATTCCTGATTCTGTTTACCACGTTTCGGTCTCATCTTTTGGTGCGCCACGGCGCTGATGTTGATTCCTGAATTTGCGCCGTAACAAACCGCCAGGGTCATCCGGAATCCGGCGCAGCCACTGCTCCATGGCCTGGGCGTCTTCCTCCGACCAGGCTTCTGAATAATCTACCGGCTCGCCTTCCTCCTCGCCCGTCTCCCCTTCCCCCTGGTCACTATCCTGCTGCTCGCCTTCCTGCTCGTCGGAGGAGTCACCCTCTTCGCCATCCTCACCCTCAGACTGCTGCGCAGAATCTCCTTCGCTCTGATCCTCCGAAGGCTCGCTCTCCCCGGATTCGCCTTCCTGTTGCTCCTGCTGTTGTTTCATCTGTTCAAGCAGTGCACGGTTGGCCAATGCATCTTCCATGTCCGGCTCAATGGCGAGCGCCTCATCATAAGCCTTGATGGCCGCCTCGTATTCCCCCAGGTGAGCAAGGGCATTACCGCGGTTATAGTGAGCGTCGGCTTCATCCAGCCGCGACCAGGCCTCAACTGCATTGGCATGCTCACCACTGCGGTACCAGGCTTGTCCGGACAATGCCGGGTCGACCGCCAGCGCCGCAGCCTTTTCCGCGTCATCCGCCTGCAGTGCCTGGTAAGCCTGCTGGTCCTTTCTTTGCCAGGTATCGTCCCACCAACCGGCATTCGCTGACGGCGGCCAGAACAGCCCGGGGAGGAGCGCCAGGGGCAGTATGAACAAAAGGCCCCGCCTGAATCCAAGCAATGCCAGTGGCAGCAACAACAGCACGAACCAGGGACCGGCATCTTGCCAGCGTTCCCCCAGCGCTTCTTCACGGCGCATAAATTCACTGCCATCGCTTTCCAGCCACAAGGAAGTTTCCGTGGCGCCTGCGCTCAGCTCCATGTACCTGCCGCCGCCCGCTTCTGCTACGGCCTGCAGGCTTGCACGGTCCAGCCGGGCGATCACCACGTTGCCGGAACGGTCACTGACAAAACCTCCGCCACTGGGAATCGGGAGATCCCTCAACGGTGCCCACGGCAAGTACAGATGTGATGATGCCATCATTCTTCAGGTCTCTCGCCCTGGCGGCATCAGCAGAATCTGCCGAGTCCGTAACCAGCAGAATTTCACCGTGGCTGAGGCCGGCGCGGCCCAGCAGGGATGCGGCCATTTCCAGGGCCCGGTCTGCCCTGCTGCCCGCGACAGGGACAATATCGGGCTGCAAGGCCGGCAACAGGTTGGCAATGGTGTTCATGTCACTGGTCAGTGGCGATACTATGTAGGCGTCACCCGCGTAGGCTACCAGGCCGACCTGGCCTTCCTGCGTCATCTCCAGCTGGTCAGCGAGCCGGAAACGGGCCCGGGTCAGGCGATTCGGGCGCAGGTCTTGCGCCAGCATCGAACGTGACAGGTCGAGCACAATCATGCGGGCGTCCCGGGCCGAAAAAGAACTGCCCGGCAATTTTTGCCAGCTTGGACCGGCCAATGCCAGGATCGAGATCAACACCGCCGTGCCGGCCAGCCATCGGCCACCACCGCGCGATCTCCCATCTGCCTGGCTGACACTCAACCAACGCAACAGGTGTGGATCACAGGCCCGGGTCCAGTCGCCGGAAGGCCTGCGCGTGCGCCTCCACAACCAGGGCAGAATGACCGCCAGCGGCAACAACAGCAGCCACCAGGGGCGAATGAAATGCAACAGCGCCAACTCGCTCATGAGGCCGGCACTCCCGCGCGAATCCCGGGTTGCATAGCCAGCATGGTCGCTGCAAGCGCCAACAGGAAAGCAATGGAAAGGGGCAAATAGAATAATTCATCAACCGGCCGGATGGCCTCCTGGTCGCTTTCCACCGGCTCCAGTTTATCCAGTTGCTCGTAAATCCGGGCCAGCGCCTCGGCGTCACGGGCCCGGAAATAGGCGCCTCCTGTCCGCTCGGCAATGGCTTTGAGGGTATCTTCATCCAGGTCGGCTGAGGGATTTACCATGCGGGAGCCGAAAAAGTCCTGCACTATCATCTCGTCGGCGCCGACCCCCACGGTGTAAATTTTCAGGCCCTCGCGCGCGGCAAATTCCGCGGCTTGCATCGGTTGCACCTCGCCGGAGGTGTTTGCGCCATCAGTCAGCAGGATGAGTACCCGTTCGCTGGCGGCATCCTCACGCAAACGCTTTACCGCCAGGCCAATTGCATCACCGATAGCCGTTTCCCGGCCCTGCCAGCCCGATTTCCGATTCATCCAGCAGGATAGACGTGGTCTGGGTATCAAAAGTCAGTGGAGTCTGCAGGTAGGCACGGCTGCCGAACAGAACCAGGCCAACCCGGTCTCCCTTGCGGCGCTGGATAAACTCACCGGCCACCTTTTTAACCACGGCCAGGCGGTTGACCGCTTTGCTGTTCAGGATCATGTCCTGGGTATCCATGCTGCCGGAAATATCAACCGCCAGCAACAGGTCTCTGCCGCTTATTGGCAAGTTTTCAATTTCACCCACCCACTGGGGACGGGCCGCGGCAAGCAGCAGAAAAACCCACACCAGGCTGGCCGCAAAAGCCAGTACCGGCTGCTTCATCCAGGTAGAACCCGGAGCGGTCATCATTGAAAACCAGGGTACCTTCAGGGCTTGCATGCTGGCCCCGGATGCCGCTGATGAAAACTTCCTGACCATCCACGGCAGCGGCAGCAGGAGCAACAACCAGGGCCAGAGCAGTGTCAGACCTTCCGCCGATACGCTTTCAACCATAGAGGCGCACCCACGTTCTGGCATGCTCATCCAGGGCCTGGACATCGAAATGAGGGACAGGCTCATACGGACCCCGGGCAAGGGCCGACAGGCTGGAATCATCTGTATTTTCAGGCAGCAGTGAGCCGATGAATTTTACCCACTCTTCCCCCTGCAGGCCGGCACAGCCGGTGCCGGGAAACGCCTTCAGCGCGACCGCTCTGAACAGGCGATTCAGGCCTGCCAGGTATTGATGGGCATCCCGTTGCGGATCCAACTCCTGGCCAATGGCGTCCAGTGCACGCAGCCACTCATGACGGCGCTTACGTGCTGCCAGCCTCCGTTTCAGAAAGCGGGATGGCGACAGCAAGCAGCAACAGCGCCGCCAGGGCCAATACCCACCAGCCGATAGCTGGTGGCCACCAGAGGGGACTACCTGCGGCATGAATGTCCTGCAACTGGTCAAGTAATTGTGACGGATCAGAATTCATCGGCAATATGCAGCTTTACAATATGCGACTCAGGCCGGGCGACCGACCAGTATGCGCAATTCACGGCCCAGGACATCCACCGGGTCGTCACTGGTATGCAGTACCAGCCAGCCACACTGGTGTTTTTGAAACAGGCGGCGGGGTTCATCGAGATGCCTGAGGCTCATGGTTTCGTACCTGCTTCTTGAATCTTTGCGTGCCATGTCCAGAACCGAGACATGATCGCCATCCGTTATCGGGTAACGCCCGGCAGGGAGTTGATACTCGGCAGCATCGAGGACCTGGCAGCCAACCACGTCATTGTGCTGCCGCAAGCGGGAAAGGTGGCGGTTACAGTTTTCGTCCAGGCCAAAAAAAGTCGCTGATGATAATGACCAGGCTGCCGGGGCGCACGGTATGGCGTACCCGTTCCAGCGCGCTGGACAACGGTTCCTGCCCTTCGCCGGAGACCTGTTCGGGCTGCAACCAGTCCACCAGCCCCTGGATCATCCTCATCGCGCCCCGGCGGCCACCGGCCGGCCTCAGCTCACGATGGCGCCCCGGCGCGAAGAGAATCCGCCGATGCGGTCACCACGCCGGACGGCTGACCAGGCCACCGCGGCAGCAAGCTGGCCCTGCGGCTACGGATTTCAATACCCGCCGCGTGCCGAAATACAGGCTGGGACTCGCATCCAGCACCACCAGTACCGGCCGCTCCCGCTCTTCCTGGAACACCTTGGTGTGAGGCCGGCCGGTGCGGGCGGTCACCCGCCAGTCCATGTTCCTGATGTCGTCACCCGGCTGATAATTTCTCGACTCGAGGAAGTCCACGCCACGGCCACGGAACCTCGATCGATAAGCGCCCGCCAGTGCCGAGGCTGCGGGCTGCCGCATCGGCAGCCTGAGCGCGTGGCAGCGCGGCCGCAATGAGATAAGCTCTGCCGCAGAAAGGTGAATACCATCCCCGTCACGGGAAGGGGGACTGGCCGGATTCATGGGACCGGAACCAGTTCCAGCAGACGGTCGACCAGTTCATCGACGGTGACGCCATCCGCTTCCGCTTCGTAGGAAAGCAACACCCTGTGGCGCATGACATCGTGAATCATGGCGTGAATGTCATCCGGAGACGCATAGTCCCGGCCATCCAGCCAGGCCCGCGCCCGCGCACAGCGGTCAAGACCGATGGTTGCCCTGGGGCTTGCCCCGTAACTGACCAGTTTTGACAGGCTCTTATCCCAGCTACCCGGGTCACGTGTCGCCAGCACCAACTGCACGATGTACTCCTGCAGGTCCGGTGCGAGGTACAGATCCAGCACGCCTCTCTGAGCACAAAATACCTGTTCCTGGGTCACCATCATTTGCGGCGCAGAAGTCTCTCCCAGTTCATCACGCGCCTGCTGGCGGGCCAGTTCGAGGATGAGTAGCTCCGACTCGGAGTCAGGGTAGCCAATCGAAACCTGCATCAGGAAACGGTCAAGCTGGGCTTCCGGCAGGGGGTAGGTACCTTCCTGCTCAATCGGGTTTTGCGTTGCCATGACCAGGAATAATTTCGGCAGGCGATAGGTCACGCGTCCCACAGTCACCTGGTGTTCACCCATGGCCTCCAACAGGGCAGACTGAACCTTGGCAGGCGCCCGGTTGACCTCATCCGCCAGGATCAGGTTATGAAAAATCGGTCCCTGCTGAAATTCAAAACTGCCTTCCTGGGGCCGGTAGATTTCAGTGCCGGTCAGGTCGGCCGGCAGCAAATCAGGCGTAAACTGAATGCGGTGGAAGTCACCTTCGATCCGGTCTGCAACCACCTTGATCGCCGTAGTTTTAGCCAGCCCGGGAGCACCTTCAACCAGCAAATGTCCATTGCTGAGGAGGGCAATCAACAAGCGCTCCATCAACCGCTGCTGGCCGATGATCAGTTCATTAACCGTCTTGCTGAGGGATTTGAATGCTTCATGAGCACCGGTCGCGGCACTCTCCTGCATCTCGGTACTATTCTCTTCTGGTTGCATAAAACAGATCCTGCGCATAAGCCTCAAATACTGAAGCGGGGAGTATACAGATTAGTCGTTATTTCAGCGACGTTATGGTGTCTGAAATCCATCCATATCGGCAGTGTCATTGGTCATGAAAGCAGGACCACGCTTGTAAGAGGTCCCTTGGGGCCGACAAATCTCAAAACAGGTCGGCCCCAAGGGACCTCCTACATTTCCTGCGGGTCGATATCGATAGCCCACCGGGTTTTGCGCGAGGAAGGCAAATTACGCAGGCTCGGCAGCCACTGGTCGATCTGCCGGTGCAGGCTGGACCGGCTGGGGCTGAGCAGAACCAGGTACATTCGTGAACGCCCCCCCATCCGTTCCATGATGGCCGGTATCGGCCCATGGGCAAGCGCCTCTCCTTGCGGAAACAACTCGATCGCTTCGCCCAAAAACTTTTCCACATCAGACCGTTCATGGGCGTCTGCGCGCAACAGCGCCTGGTAACCCGCGGGTGGAAGTCCCGCCAACTGGCGCTCCTGGAGCAACCATCGGGCATAAGCCTCGTAGCCGCGGGTCAACAACAACTCAAGCGCCGGATGTTCCGGGTGCAGTGTTTGCAGGATCACGGTACCGGGTTTGTCCATCCGGCCCGCCCGCCCCGCGACCTGTTGCAACACCTGGCCCATGCGCTCGAGTGCACGGTAGTCCGAACTGTACAAAGCCTGGTCAACGTTGACGATGACTACCAGCGTTACCCTGGGGAAGTGATGGCCCTTGGCCAGCATCTGCGTACCCACCAGCAGACAGGCATCACCCTTCATCACTTCATCGAGTTGCCTGGCCATCACGCCTTTGCCCCTGGTGCGGTCCCGGTCAAAGCGCAATACCGGAACTCCCGGGAATTGGTGTTCCAGGGCCTCTTCCAGTTGCTGGGTGCCCTCGCCCGCCCCCATCAAGGCGTCCGCCCGGCAGTCGGGACACAGCTTCGGCACCCTCCTCCGGGCGCCACAATGATGGCAGCACAACAGGCCGGCGCTGCGGTGCCAGGTCAGGCGTGCATCGCAACGGTCGCAACTGCCGTACCAGCCACACTGCTGGCACATCAGTACCGGCGCGTATCCCCTGCGGTTGAGAAAAACCATGACCTGTTCTTCCCTTTCGATCGTATCACGCATGGCTTCGAGCGCCGTTGCGGACAAGCCATGGATCGTGTTCTGCTGGCGCAAGTCCAGCACGCGCCAACGCGGCAGGGTTGCAGAGGTCGCCCGCTCCCGCAAACGGTGCCAGGCATACTTGCCGGCAAAGGCATTGTTCAATGATTCCAGGGACGGGGTGGCGCTGCCCAGCACCACCGGGATGTTCAGGTCCGCCGCCCGCTTGATGGCAACATCCCGGGCCGAGTAGCGAAAACCATCCTGTTGCTTGAATGAGGCATCGTGCTCTTCATCCAGGATGATCAGGCCCGCTTTGGGCATGGGCGTGAACAAGGCGGAGCGCGTACCCACGATGAGCAGCGCACGGCCAGCCCGGGCCGCTGCCCAGGCTTCCAGCCGCTGACCCGGACTCAGGCCGGAGTGGATCACTGCAGGCTCGAGTCCCAGGCGTTGCCTGAACCGCCTGAGCAGTTGCGGTGTCAATCCAATTTCCGGAACCAGGACCAGCACCTGCCTGTTCCTGGCCAGCACCTCCTCCATCAAGCTCATGTAAACTTCGGTCTTGCCGCTGCCGGTAATTCCGTCGAGCAAATGACAATGAAAGTGCCGCAGATCACGTGATATTTTTTCAACGGCTTTGCGTTGCTCGTCCGTCAGTTGTGGTCCGGGTGTAAAAACCGGTGGTACAGTTGATGCGGGGCGCTCCTCTACCCAGCCCTGCTCCATGAGCCGGGCCAGTGTTTTCCGCCACTGGCTCCCGATCCCCGACAAGGCTTCTGCGGCCCTCGCCCCCGCCGCCAACACTTCGAGCATGCGGTACTGCGTCTTTTGCCTGCCCGCTGGCTGCTCCAGCCGTTCCCGGCCGGCCGGGGTGAGGAAATAATGGACAGGTGGCGCCGGCAATTTACCCTCCGCCTTGCGCAACGCCGGCGGCAGCGCACTCAGGACCACTTCACCGGGTGCATGTTTATAGTACTTCCAGCACCACTCAAGCAGTTCGAGCAAATCGGTGTGCAGCAGCGGCTCGGATTGATCCAGGGGCCGGACAATCCGCAGCAATCGTTTTGGCGGTAATTTGCTCTCTGTGGCATGCCCCATGACCATGCCCACCAGTTTCCGTCGCCCGAAGGGAACCAGCACACGCGAACCCACCGGGGTCAGTGAGCCGTCTTCCGCCTGGAGATAATCAAACAGTTGAGGCAGCGGAACCGGTAGCGCGACCTTGATGATGGGGTGGTGAATCATGCGGCAATATTCGGGCTAGTCCATCAAGGGAATGCCTTCGGTGATTTTCATGTCAATCACTCGAATCCATGCGGTTCTCGATCTGCATCAGGCGCACGACCTTGGTTTGAGGAAGAATCCGGCGGAACTTCCGGACGTATTTTTCCTTGACCTTGATGACTTCTTTTTCGGTAGTGAAGTACTGGTCCAGTAACTGTTTTGCCTTGCCCTCGCTCATGGAATCGTGGTGATCGACGTAGTCCACGATTATGGCCAGCCGTTTGTCACCCACCCTGGCCATGGCCCCGCGGTATTCGCGGTAGAGCGGCCAGAATTTCTCTTTTTCCGCTTGCGTAAACTTCATGTTGTACGCAAGCGCGGTGTTGCGCTTGTCATTGACCAGTTTGCGTGAAATATTGATTTCACGTTGCTTCTGTGGGGTCAGGGGTTGTTGTGCCATCAAGGGGCTGGCAACGACCAGGCAAAGTAATATGCAGGCTAGAGTTTTCATCCACGTATAATAACAAGTTTGGGGGTTCATATTGCATGTCTGCAAGTGCCAAATAGACTCATGAAAATGAATAAGAAAATTGCAGAATCATCCATTTTAAACATGGGCCGCCAGGCCGGCGTCGGCCTGCACATCAGTTCCCTGCCGGGACCTCACGGTATTGGCGATATTGCCGACTGTGCCCTGTCCTTTCTCGACAAGATGATCGAGATGGAGCTCGGTGTGTGGCAATTCCTGCCAACCGGTCCAACCGCCTATGGCGACTCGCCTTACCAGCCTTTGTCCGCTTTTGCCGGTAACGCGCTGCTGATTGGCCTGACGCCGCTGGTAAAACTTGGCTTGCTGGATGCAAGAGATGTGACGTCACTGGAAGCGCTGCCTGGTGATTTTGTGGATTACGGCCGGCTGATACCCCTGAAGCACAACTTGCTGACAAAAGCAGCGCAGCGGTTTTACAGCCAGCCCCGGTCATGGACTGCAGTCTGACTACGAAGATTTTCTCCATCGGCACAGCGAACACTGGCTCGATGACTACGCCCTGTTCTGCGTCCTTAAAACCATGCACGGTGAGCGCCCCTGGCCTGAATGGGACAAAGATTTCGTGCGCCGCACCCCGGCCGCGATTGCGAAAGCCTGGGATGAACACCGGGAAGCCATCGAGTACATCCGGATCACCCAGTTCCTGTTCTCGGACCAGTGGAAAAAACTCAGGGTCACGGCCACCCGAAAGGGAATCTGCCTGTTTGGCGATATGCCGATCTACATCGCGTTGGACAGCGCGGATGCCTGGTCGCATCCTGAAATGCTGCTGATCGGCAAGGACGGCCAGCCTTCGCACATTGCCGGCGTCCCGCCCGATTACTTCAGTGAAGACGGGCAGCTTTGGGGCAATCCCCTGTATGACTGGGCCTACCACGAACAAACCGGCTACCGCTGGTGGGTTGACCGGATGAAACATGCGGCGAGCCTGAACGATTTGGTGCGCATCGATCATTTTCGCGGGTTCGAGTCGTACTGGTCCGTGCCCTCTGACTCCGAGACAGCCCGCAACGGTGAGTGGCTGCCTGGCCCCGGTGACGCATTGTTCGAAGCGCTCCAGCACTCATTGGGCGGTCTTCCGATTGTTGCAGAAGATTTGGGCGTGATCACTCCCGAGGTGGACCAACTGCGCCTCAATCACGGACTTCCCGGCATGATCGTTTTGCAGTTCGAAGTGGGTGATCCGGAGTTCGACTTCAATCTGATTGAGCGGAACAGCGTGTGCTACACCGGCACGCATGATAACGACACCACGGTCGGCTGGTTTCACGGCACCGGTAAAGACACCCGCACCGAAAAGGAAGTCTTGAGCACGCAGAGAATGGCTCTGAAACTCACCGGTGGTGCAGAAAAGACCATTCACCTGGACATGATTCGCCTGGCGTTTTCGAGCAATGCCGCCCTGGCGATGGCGCCGATGCAGGACTACCTGGGTCTGGGGTCTGACGCGAGGCTGAACATTCCCGGAACGACATTGAACAACTGGCGCTGGCGCCTGCACTCCGCCCAGTTGCATCCGGAATTTCTAGAGTCGACAGGCGCGATGGTGGCGGAGGCTTCACGCGCACGGTCAATGCAATCAGACCAGACAAGCTCCTGCTGTGAGTATGCTAATGTAAGCAACCCACATTAGAGCTCTTCTTGATTTGTCCTCTGCTTCAATAAGCCGCCACCGTATCCTGTACATGCTTGGCCTGATCCTGGCGGGCGAGGCGGTGTACACCCTCCCTTTTCACGTGACGCGTTTTTTCCGCCCAACCGCGCTCGAAGTCTTAAACCTGACCAATACCGAGCTTGGCACTGCGCAGGCGGTTTATGGTGTTGTCGCCATGTTGGCCTATTTTCCGGGTGGACCCGCTGGCAGACCGCTTCCCTGCACGCAAACTGCTGGCGCTGTCGCTTTGGTCAACGGCGGCAGGCGGCTTGTATATGGCCACGCTGCCAGGGTTATCGCGGAGTGCTCCTCGTGTGGGGTTTCTTCGGTATTACCACGATTCTGCTGTTCTGGGCAGCGTTGATACGAGCAACCCGGGACTGGGGCGGAACCGATGAACAGGGGCGGGCCTATGGACTGCTCGATGGCGGGCGCGGCCTGTTGGCAGCGGTGCTGGCGACGATCGGCGCAGGCCTTTTTGGCCTGATGTTTCCCGAGGGCTATGCAGCCGCCAATTTCGAAGACAAGCAGGAGGCGCTGCGCCTGATCATCCTGGGTTACACCGCCGTCACGGCAACCGCTGGCGTCTTTGTCTGGTTCGTGCTGTCCGACGGACACCCCAGCGGGCAGCCAGGCCTTGAAGAATGGCGACCGGCCACCGAAAGTACCTGGACACACATCAAGCGCGTCATGCGGATACCCGCAGTCTGGCTTACATCCATTATCGTGGTCTGCGCCTACGTCGGGTTCAAGGGTTTCGACAACTATTCGCTGTACGCCGTTGAAGGGTTCGGCATGGGCGAGGTCGAGGCCGCACGTATCGCTGCAATCGGCGCCTGGATGCGGCCTGTCGCGGCACTGGGCGCCGGCTTCCTGGGCGACCGGTTCCTGGTTTCGCGCATGACCGTGGTCTGCTTCGCTGTTCTGCTGGTTTCGCAGCTGTTTTTTGCGCTTCACACGCCCCTGCCGGGAACCGCCTGGGTGCTTCTGTTTAATATCCTGATCGGCAGCTCAGCCATTTTCGGGACTCCGCGCCCTGTATTTCGCCCTGTTCGAGGAGGCGAAGGTGCCAACGGCAGTGACCGGAACAGCGGTTGGCCTGGTGTCTGTTCTGGGCTATACCCCTGATATTTTCGTCAGCTATGCAGGGCGGTGTCCTGCTGGACCGGTCGCCTGGCCTGGCCGGTCACCAGCACTACTTTTATTTCCTTGCCGCCTTCGCGGCGATCGGCCTGCTTGTCAGCATTATCATGATGCGCAGGTTGCATAAGTGATTTCTGGGCTCGCGGAGTAT